>JAABUI010000043.1_pt1 | contig 212746 bp, 221 predicted proteins | sample 5559111 | NCBI WGS metagenome assembly JAABUI01 (sample SAMN10711870, study PRJNA513365) | rock metagenome | isolation source: Antarctica rocks | place: Antarctica: Victoria Land, Buttleship Promontory | reverse complement strand
CTAACCCTGAACAGGGTTGGCCTCGGAACAACCCTATAGCCTAGCGGCGAGCGGCCGGCGATAGTCATCAACATAGCCACCAACATAGCTACCAACATAGGTGCGTAGCTAGGATCGTAACATTCTGAGCGTTCATAAATTCGTCGTCATCAGCGTTGTATCAATTGAGATCATTGTTATAGTCATTTCATTTGACTCTATACTGAAGTCGTCTTCGATATCGACGAAAATTCAATATATCATCGATTTTCCACTCGTCTTCGTCGTTTATCACTATTGAATCTGAGAGTTCGTTCTTTTGACCAGGCAAGAGATCGTCGACGACAGAGCGAAGCAGATCAGAATGAAATACATCATGAACACGCATAGACTCTGATAATTTCAGTTTATATGAAGAGTCGATGAGATCTAGATTGATGAAAGAATCGAGCATTTTGTCATCTAGCTTCTTGAAAGATCTCGCTGTAACGATGTTTCTTTCATTCAGAAACATCTTTGATTCGATCTTGTAATCAACTTCTTTTCTATGCTTATTGACTTGTTTCATCATTTGTTCTCGTGTTTTGACTAGCGACTCGCGAGCAAACTTCAGTGTTTTGTTCATATTTTCAGATATATTCTCGACTTTAGTCGTCTGCAAGCGTTCACAAGAACTTTCATATTCGATGACATCGAGTTCAAAGCTCATACGAGAATGAAAGTCTTTGTTTAGAAAGAAAGAAATCGAGAAGATGACTGAGAACAGAGCATTATTGTCGACGAACTCGATCATGAGTAGTAGCTTAGCTCAGTCATTCTGCATGTATGAACAGAAGAATCGAAGATATCTTTCGACGTTCTGATTGACTCGTTCACTTTGATCGTCGATCTGAGAGTGATAGACTGTGAAGAGTTGAAGATTAATGTCTAGTCTTTTGCAAAGCGACTTTCATAGAATGAAGGTAAATTGAGAGTCTCGATTCGAAACAATGAAATCGAGTAAATCGTGTATTCGATATATTCACTGAAGCATTAGCTCAGCTGTTTTTTCTGCTGTGATTCTCTCGTCATCAGTGAAGCAAGAAATATAATGTCGTTTCTTTGACAGTCTACATATCACTGTTAGTATGACGTTTTTGCCTTTCGAAGAAGATAAGTCGATGATGAAATTCATGACTATGTTCTTTCATTGCTGTTCGAGTATGAATAGAGAATGTAGTAGTTCATTGAATTTATTTCGAGAAGTCTTTGATCGCTGACAAATGTAGCAGTTTCGAATATATCGATCTATTGTCTTTCGCATTGAAGATCAATAGTAGTATCTTCTTATGATCTTCATCGTTCTGAGAATTTCGAAATGATCAATAGAAGATTGATCGTGAACTTCTCGAATTAGCTTCATTTGAAGATGCTCATCGAAGAAAACTCATAGAAGATCATTTCGATATAGTATTTCGTTCTGAACTCGACAATCTCTTAATTTAGTATCTTCGTATTGAGCTTCATCTTTTAATACGACTTCACGAAGTAGAATACAATTCTCGTTGATTCTGTTAGCTTCTAGAATCAATCGATAAATTGATTCATCGTTCTCTTTCTCTTCTAGATCAGCGATTTTCATTCGATTCGACGTGAGAATCGTAGTTCGCTGATAGCGACATCGTTCATTCTCGAAGCTTCTAGAAACTGAATCGACTCGACGAGTCAATGCATCGACTTTGATGTTTTGTTTGCCTGAGCGATACATGATTTTGAAGTTGAAGTCGACGAGCTTTTGTACTCAGCGCATTTGACGTCTACTTAGCTCTTTATCTTTCATTAATGACGTTAAAGCTTGATGATCAGTGAACATCTTGATGAATAGCTCAGTCAATTTCAGCTCAGATCGTCAATGCTTGAAGGCACGAATGATTGCTAGTAGTTTCTTGTCATAGATCTCGTAATTGCACTCAGCGAGACTCAGATTCTTGCTGTAGTAGATCATTGAATGCAATGTTTCTTCGTCGTCATACTGAGAAAGTATGTCATCGTTGACGTAGTCGAATGAGTCTGTTTCAAGAATAGTCTCTCTATTCTGATCAAAATGACGAAGAATAGAGACTTCAGTCATTCGTTTCTTCATATGATCAAAGATCGTTTGACAAGCTTGATCTCATTCAAATATCATCTCTTTTTGAGTTAGTTGAATCAGAGAATGAACAATCTTCGAAAAGTTCTTTATAAAACGTCGATAGAAATTGCAGAAGTTGACGAAGAACTGCATCTGAGTGAGGTTTGTAGAAGTAGATCATTCGACTACTGCTTGTACTTTTCTGAGATTCATCTTTAGTTCTTCGATGAATAGCAATAGTCTCAGAAAGAAGATCTCTTGAACATGAAACTCGCATTTGTTTATATTCATCTGAAGATCAGTCTCTCGTAGTCTATGTAGAACTAATCGTACGTGTCGCTTATGTTTCTTCAGTGTTTTGCTGTAGATGATAATGTCATCTAGATAGATCTGACAAAACTGATGAAGATAGTCAAATAACATGTCGTTCATATAGTGTTGATAGAAAGTCGAGTCGTTGATTAATTCGAAAGACATCACGTGATATTTGTAGAAATCAAAAGAGATGATAAAGATAGTCAAATCTTCGCTGCTCGAATGCATATGCAGTTTGTTGAAGGCGACAATGATGTTCAATCGAATCAAATATCTGCTATCTTGAATACGAGCGAGAGTTTCGTCTATTAGCGATAAGAAGTAGCGATTTCGTTTGATCAAAGCATTGAGCTTTCTGTAGTCTATACAGAAACGCAAGCTATCGTCTTTCTTTTCGACGAATAGTATGAGCGAAGCATATGAAGCTGAGCTAGAAGATATAAAGTCTTTATTCAGATGCTCGATCAGGTAATTCTTCATCTTTTGAAGCTTGTAGTCAGACATATGATAGAGACGACTTCGAGAAGATGTTCTCTCGTCAATCAACTCAATTTTATGATCGTAGAGACGATGAGAGAATAGTTGATCAGTCATCGCTCGATCAAACACGTCTAGATAGTCATGATATTTCGAAGAAAGCTTAGCTTTGACTTCTTTCAAGATCTCTTCATGTGAAAGCTCTTGTAGATTTACATCTTCGAGTTTATTTCTAGCTGTTTTTAGAAGTCGATCGATTTTCGTGATGATGATCGCGAAAGTAGTCACATTCGATCGTTTGACTAGTGATTTATATGCTGCAGTCTCTATCATTGCTATGTTCATTGAATCGAAAGGCGAAGCGAAGTTGACTGAATTAGATGATTTCACGATTTTACTGAATGAAGATGACTTCTCGCTGAGTCGAATGATGACAGAAGAGATAGATTTCTTTAGTATTTGAGTAGAAGTCGAACTCTTCTGTTCTATCGCGATTTTCTTGCTCGAAAGAACAGTCGAATGAGCTTTGATAGAATCTTTGATATGAGCTTCGAAACTAGAAAATTGAAGACGATCGTCTTTCATATCAATAGTCATTTCAATCTTGTTCATTCATGTTTTTTCAAGAATCATCTGATGTTGATCTAATCGAATGATCAGCATAAAGACGAAACGTTTCATATGATCTTGAACAGTTAGATTTGAATAAATCGCATGAGTAATGAGCTTTTTTGCATAATGATCATCGAATCCTCTTATTGATTTGAGCTTGATTAAAGATAAAGATTCGATTTGCAAATGATCACAAACATTCTGCGCGATTAATTCATCAATGAACGAATAGTCAGCTGCTTCAGTGTCAATCAATGACTTTAATGAGTAACTAATTTCATTGCTAAATAGTACACATTCAATAGTCAAAGGTTTCGAAGCAAAGAAATCATTTGAACTGCTCATTGTTGAAGAAATTAACACATCTTTCATCGCGTCTTTGATGAAAGTCACTAGTTTTTTGCCTCATTCTTCGATTTCTCTGTAAATAATTTCTTCTCTTCTTTCAACATGATGATCTCATTGAGACGAGAGGTGAATGCACGAGATGTCGAAGTACTAGCCTTCAGATGAGAGCAGTTCTTTAAAAGATGATTCGATACTTTACAGTTGAAGCAGATGATTGACATTCTTAATCATTCAGATTCGAGAATGGAAAAAGTAGCGAGTTGAACATAGCTAGTAGTCGAGATTGAAGCTGATGTCGACGAAGAAACAAAACGTTTTTTCGAAGCTGCTATCGATTTGACTGTTCATTGCTCGTCACGTAGCTGATAATTGACTTGTTGTTTGTTATTCACATCTTGAAGAAAGATCTTGAGCTTATCAAGCGAGCTAAACTTTATGAAACAAACTGACAATGCGTTCTGAAGACGATTGTTGATTTTATTCTGAATGTCGTTCATCAGAGTGACATCGTCGTAGTTCAGAAAGCTGAATATTCTAGTGAATTCTGAATAGAAAGAGCTGAAGAGCTTGTTGAGCTGCTTCAGAGCGACGTATTCGCGACGACACTTTCGAATCAGATTCTGATCTTCGTAAATTTCTTTCAGATGTTTCAGTAGCTCTGATAGTGATTGATAGAGTGAGAAAGCATCAACACGACGCTTTGCATAGATTTGCTGATCAGCATCGTCTTCTAGTCTGAAAATCACATAGACAATACGAATCTTTTCAGTAGAATAATGATTCGCGTTGACATCGAGCTTGTCAGCTATTTTGATGTTTCATGTCTCTCAGATAGAATCATCTGTTTCGATGAAGATGAGTGAATTCGAAAGCTTGACGAACTTGTGATGATCGTTTTCGTTTTCATTATCAGATAGAGTAGAAGATTCTCGTTGAAAGCGAGCTTCAAAAGTCGAGCTTCGTTCAACTTCAGAGCGACGAATCGAAGCTTCTTTCTGATTGACTCGTTGTTCAGCTGACTGAGTATCTTGACGAGACATAGATCGATCAGCTTGACGTTGTTTCGCTCTGAAGTTCAATCGCTCGCCTTGTAGCTGATTGATCTTTTTCTCTAGCTCATCGTTTTTATCAAAAGCGACTTTTAGTTGTTTCGCTTTCTTTTTGTGATCGTCTTGTACAAGAAGTCAGTGTTCATTGAGTTGTAGAGTCAAGTTTCGCTGACTTCAAAGCTCATTCAGCATATTGATGACTTCGTCGAATTGATTGCTGACTCAATGAAACAGTTGTTCTTCGATGTTTATGTTTCATGAGATGACAGCTTTCTCAGCTTTAACTGAAGCATTGATGAATAGAAGTGAAACTCTTCTATTGATAGTGCTTCTAAGCAGACGAGTTGTTTGAAACTCAACTGGCTCGACGTCGCGTGTCATAATGAGAGAAGATAGAAGTTGTTGAGGTAAGAATAGATGTGAAGTTGATGTTTTGAATTGATGTTTTTTGATGAGTGAAAATTCAAAGAATTTCTTGTGAATTTCAGGTAATAATTGAGTGCTTTATTCGAAGAATTTCTTGCGAATAGAATGATGAAAATGAGTGTAGAATCGAAGAATTTCTTGCGATCTAAAATGATGATGCAAATTTGAAGAATTTCTTGCAAATTTTCCTTACTGAATAGATTGTTTCATATCATCTATTCATCGATAGCAGAATACTAGATGATGAGCATTTATCTAATGTTAGAGACCTGTCTAGAGCGAGTCAGATAGAGATGTCATTTAACTAGAAGATAAATGCTAAGAAAGAAAGGTAGCTACGAGAAAGAAGCTGGCTACATATGTGTGTTTCTCAGCCGACGCTAGGCTCAATAGAGACTAGTCAAGATGACGAAGCGAGAATAGATCTGATAAGGCTAGAAGGCTGAGTCTGGCAAGGCTAGAATCGTGACACATTTCTTTGTGTCACAAACATCTTTTGAATAAACATCTTTCTTATGTTTCAACACGTTCTCTTTGAGACTAGCGTTGAATCTGAGTAACTACTATATAAAGCGTGTTCTTCTTGTCTTTTGTATCTTCTTTCTTCTGTATTCTTAAAGTCTTAGTTATAACTATCTTTATAGATCAAACATTTTAGTCATGCACGCACTCTGATTAGTTTCTAGACACGATCTCAACATTACTTTAAGAATTCATTAATCACATGATACTGATCTCTATACTCATTCAAATCAACTCGACTGACAACAAAATGAGTATAAAGAAATTTGTGTATTTGATGATTGACAACATAAAAAAACAGAACAACATCAAGAAATCAATAGAATCAACGAGAACATATGATCATGTGATTGCTAGAGAATTTATCGCTCAGTCAGTAGCATCAGTTCAAATCAATTGATAGAATCAAGAAATTAAGATCTTAATTGCTTGAGAATCATCAAAAAATCTCTCAAATCAGCAACATTCTTCTTTGAAGACTAAACACTTTAACAAACAATCTCACTACATACTATTGAGCATCGTTCTTCGCTTGATCATCAATTCTTCACTATGATTCAATCATCTGTGAACAATCTCTTCAAAAGTAATTAAAGCTCTTATTCTTCTGACATTACAGATTCAATCATCTATTTTGAGCTATCATTTTGCATATTGAAATATCTTAGAATCAATGTCGTATGAAAACATTAATACTCTTTGTCTCACTCTCAGACTCTTGATGAATCTCATGAAGCTTCTACTTCATGAAATATAAAAAATGTAAAGCAGCTACAACACTGAGTTGAACAAAACTCAGAGATTTTTCTAGAAAATTTAAACAGTCTTCGAACTCAACGAGATCTAGACATGAAAGCTTGTGAGCTATTTGACAAGATATCAAGCGAACAAATATGAAAGACTTGTTTCGAGAAAATGAATAAAGTCAAAGAACGCTTGAATCAATTAAATCAGACGTTTCAAAATCAAGTGACTGAATTGCAACATCAACTGCAATCATTTAAAGAAGTCACTTCTTTTTCTTCTACTCTGTTCAATTTCTTCAAGCGATTTCAAAAGCTTTCGAATTCATCTCTGTTTACTGATGAAAAAGAATCTACTTAAGATGATTGACAAGAAAAGATTTGTGACAAGCTAGAAATCAACGTCGATCATTTTGATATCAATAAAGCTATTCTGATCTACGTTCACTTCAGAATTAAAGAAGACGCAGTCAAAGCTACTTTAACTTAACGTCAACAAGATTCATTGAATCTTTATGTCACAGTCAATGATCTGTTAAATGAACTTGCTCAGCTTTACAATGATCTCGACAAAGAGACAAACTTTCGAAGAAAATATGCTAATCTCTCTCAAGAAAAGAGCAAATTCAGCGACTTCTATTCAATGTTTCAACGTCTGTTCTTCTATCTAGAATATCACGAAAAGCAATTGATCATCGATCTACGAGACAAGATAGTTTATCATTTTCGCGCAGCTTGAAGTAATCAATTGATTCAGTCAGAATCTTTGAATGAAATTCGTAACTATCTGATTCATTTGAACAATGAGCATCGAGTCATGAGTGACATCAAAGAAAAGAAATCTCTGAACAAAGTCAGAAAGCAAGTCATCTTTGCTGAGAAACGAGATTCATTGAACTTCTATAGAAAGATCGAAGTCATTACATTCGTTGATTATTCAAAATCGCACGACGCGATTTTGACTAACGTCAAAGACATCAATCTACAAGCTGAAATCTGTTTCATCTGTTACAAATCAAATCATACTACTAGAGAGTGTTCTGATCGAACTTCAAGAGTCAATGCATTAGAAAATGATGAGTTTGATCGATTTACATTGAATTCTGAGTCAGATTCTGATTCAAAAAACTAGTTATTTCTTTTAGAATCATCAAAGAAATAGAGATCATATTTTTGTGCAGTCAAATCGAAGTTCTATTGAAAGAAAACTATTTTGAAAAGTCATTTCTGATCAATGCTTCTCTTATCTCTCAAAGCAATTCTTTCAGCCTTCGCTCTTTAATAGATAGTGATTTCGTCGTTTACACGCTGATACATGACAAGCTAGTCGATAAGATATATCAGAAACTTGAAATACAATTTATATTGCTAGCAAAAGAGAAGTTAATATGAGACTATAATGAGAAGTTAGTTAGAAAGACTATTACTCATAAGATTCTACTCAATCTTACGATCGAAAGTCATAAGAAATTGACTGTGTCAATGCTGATAGCTGATATCAAGCATCATGAAGCTATATTGAGCAAACTCTGAATGAACAAAAATGAAATATTATTGAACATAAGACATGATACTATCATATTCTCTGATCAATTAAATATTTCTATTTCGATTTTTTTGATCTCGTCAAATACAAAGCACTCAAGTTAATCGCGATCAACTTTGATCTCTTCAGCAGCTCACAGCAAGATCTTTAAGATGCTCAAGCGTTCAGTTTCATTCATTCAGAAAAAGTCATTCTCGATTCAAAATATAGATGTCATCTCTTTTCAAGCACTAGTAAAACGAAAAAAGAAGAATCAGACAGAGATTTTTGCTATGTTCATCGAGAACATCGATAGAAAAATCGTCTACAATACTCAATGCGAACTAGATGTCATAAACATCTTCTCAATCAATGAAACGATTCAGAATCTAGAGAATATTAAAGTCAAGCTATCATTGAAATATCAGAATTTTCTAGACATCTTTGATCGAGCTCAAGCAGACAAGCTATCGTCTCATCGTTCATATGATCATAAGATAAAGCTTACTAGTGACGTAACGTTACTTCGCTGTCGAGCATATTGAATGTCTTTCTACAAGCTTCAGAAAGTAAAGAAATATCTGAACGAGAATCTTTTCAAAGAATTTATAACTTCTAGCAAAGCTTTGTATTTCTCACTCGTTCTGTTCATCTTAAAAGCAAATAAAGATCTACGATTCTGCGTTGACTATCAAAAGCTTAATGCTATTATCAAAAGAAATCGCTATTCTTTATCGCTCATAGATGAAATGATCAACAAAATAGTTGATTGCAAACATCTGACTCAATTAGATATTATTTCGACTTTCAACAAACTGCGAATGCATTCTGATAGTGAGAACTACACTATCTTTATCATCGCTTTAGAAGCATACAAATCAAAGATGTTATCTTTTGAACTTATCAATGATTCTATCTCGTTTCAGCAGTATATGAATGATGTTCTTTGAAACTTTCTAAATGACTTCTGTCAAGTCTATCTAGATAACATTCTGATTTACAGCAAAACTCAATGAGAACATTGACAACATGTCAAGATGATATTAAATCATCTATGAGAAGCTGATCTACAAGTAGATATTCGAAAGTGCGAATTCAACGTAGAAGATGTTACGAGCATGCATCTCTGTTACTTCTGATTAGTCTGATTAACCTAACATAGACTAGTATAAAGCTGTGAGTAAAGCTGTTGTTGACACGCTAGTGACTTAGCGTGCCTTCGTGAATAAAACTCACGTCATGTTGCATCTTCTTTCTACTTCAGCTTTGAACTTCTAGTTAGAATACACTCATATGATTCGCTTTATGCAGACTCATAACAGAAGAAATTGTCTTCTTAGAAGTCATAGTTTCAAAACAAGATCTTCATATGAATTCTATCAAAGTGAAAGTCATAGTCAACTGAACTACGTTGATCAATCTAAAAGAAGTTCAGAGCTTCGTGAGATTTGTTAACTTCTATCGTCGTTTCATTAAGAACTTCTCGAAGCTAGTCAAATCATTCACTCAGCTGACTAGAAAGAACACATCTTTTGTTTGAAACAAAGTCTGTGTTCAAGCTTTTGATAATCTAAAGAAACAAATCAACTCAATCTCAGTTCTACAACACTTTGATTCAAAATGATAGACTATTCTGAAAATCAATGTCTCTGACTACGTCAAAGATGAAATATTATTTCAGTACGATGATGAGAATGTTCTTCATTCAGTAGCATTCTACAGCAAGAGCATGATTCTCGCTGAATGCAATTATCACATCTATGACAAGAAATTACTAGTCATTATTCGATGTTTTGAACACTGAAGATTCGAGCTAAAATGCACAGAGCTGCTCATTCAGATGTTCATTGATCATCAAACTTTAAAGATCTTCATGAAAAACAAACAGTTAACTCGACGTCAAGTCAATTATTTAGACATTCTATTTAAGTTTAACTTTCAGATCATTTTTTGATCAGACAAAATAAACATTAAAGTTGATGCTTTAATCAGAATGTCTTTGATCGACGTCTTTGAATCAACTCAGCGTACTGAAGATTACTATCAGACTTTTCTGACATTTGATAGAATAAATATTCTAGCTATTGAATCTGAAGTTGATCTCTATCAGTGAGTAAAAGATGTCAACAAGATGAATGAGCTTTGCAATGAGTATAAATAAGCTATAAGCGAAAACAAGCTCAAGCTACATAGCACTGAATTGAAGCACTGCGAGATCGTTGATGACGTTCTGTTCAGAAAAGATCTACTGTGAATTTCTGAGAATATGCATATGAATAGACTGATCGTCGAGTCGAGTTTTCATACCTACTTTCTGACTCGCTCGAGTACTCGATATCAATGTCATAACTCGACTCGAATACTCGATATCAATCTCGTGACTCGACTCGATATTGATCTCGAGTCGAGTCAGAATTCGAGTTTTCGACTCGACTTGCCAAGCAATCGAAAATTCAGAGTTCAATGAGAAGAAATACTGATTACTACTAGTAGAAGTTTCTCGAGCAGAATCAGCATCTTCAGAACTCATGAGAATACTGACTACTACTAATAGAGATTTCCCGAGCATGATTCATAGATAGTGATCGACATCTTCAGAGCTCATGATTCATGAGAATATTGACTACTACTGATAGAAATTTCCCGAGCACTATTGATAATGTACTATTGATAATGCAACAGGGTAATGCAATTGATTAAAGCTTATGCTTGACTACGTAGTAATTACTAAGCTGAGAAAACACGTATCAATAGTAGTCAGTATTCTCGTGAGTTTTGACCAATACTCGTGGGGAAATCCCTATCAGTAGTAGTCAGTATTCTCATGAATCATGAAGGTGCGACCGAATCAATTGCATTATTCTATTGCATTATCAGATAGATATTAGTAGTAGTAAATCATATCTTGACGGGTCGAATCGAGAATTCGAGTCAATACTCAATATCAACATCGTGACTCGACTCAAATACTCGATACCAAAATTCTGACTCGACTCAAATACTCGATTTCAAAATCCTGACTCGAATTGAGTCTTGACGAGTCGAAAACTTGACTCGACCTCGATGACTCGACTTGACGCAATCAGTCTACATATGAAATTGTTAAAGAAAATTCATGATCAGTCTTTCATCTTTCACTTTGACAATCGAAGAACTACTGATTTAGTTCAACGTTTCTACTATTGATCAGATCATCAAGTAATGATTAAATGTTACATTCGAAACTGTCATGCTTGTCAACAAAGCAAGGCATTTAGAGATAGCATTAATAAACTTCTTCACTCTCTATCAATTTCACAGAAACGCTGAAAAGATATAGCTATGAACTTCATCATTAAGCTATCTCTATCGAAAGATTATAACATCATTTGCACAATCATATGTCATCTCATCAAGAAACGTCACTATGTTCTCTGTCATTGAAAAGACGAAAGCATTTCAGTCGAAGAAACGGTTTGAATCATGCTATGAAACGTCTATCAACTTCATGATCTACTCAATTTCATTGTTTCAAACAGAGATTCTCAATTCATATCAACAATGTGACAAAGTCTTTGTAAGTGACTAAGAATCACGACTAATTTATCAACAGTTTATCATTCTGAGATCAATGATCAATCAGAGTGAGTCAATCAAGACGTCGAACACAAACTTAGAATCTACTGTAATTACATGCAGAATGATTGAACAAAATGACTTTTCATGATGAAATTCAGCGAGAATTTCAATATCTTCTTGATCATCTTAATGACTTCATTCTACTTCAATAAGAGTTTTTACTCATAAATGAGTTTCAATTCAAATACAATTGACTACAAAACAACTCATGAACATCTTGAAGCTAAAAAAGCAAATGATATTGTCATTTAAATGAAAGAGCTTCTTATCTTTGATCATCAGCAATTAGAAAAGACGAAGCAGATCATCAAAGCTCAGATCAATAAACATAAACGAGACGTCATCTATGAAGTAAATGACTGAGTTTGATTATTCTCTAGAAACATAAAAACAACTAGATCATGTAAGAATTTGAAAGACAAACAGCTAGAATTCTATCAAATCACTGTCAAAGTTGAAATCTTCTATCATCTTTGTTTATTGATAAGCATGAAGCAGCTGCATTCAATGTTCAGCTCGAAGCTATTACGATCTTATTTCAAAGACTTGTTGTCAGAACAGCATTTGAAATCTTCTAAATCATTGATAATCAAAAATAATGATCATTGAAAAATAGATGACATTTTGAACTCTAGACGTTATCAAGATTAAATACAATACAAGATCAAATGAACGAGACTAGATCAAAACGATAAATGATACTATGTTGATAAAGAAGAATTCAAGAGCTCAAAAGAAGTTCTAGTTGAATTTCATAAGCTTTATTCAGACAAGTCACACTAAATTAAAAAACAGTGAAAATTTTTGCGTTTCATTTGTTCTATTCATGTGAACATGAATTTTCAAAGAGAGAAGTAATGTTACGAATGTGTCAAAGATCAAACTCTAATCAATTCACAGTGAACGCTAGCAAGTTCACTGCGTATTGATTAGAACTAGTCAATGATTTAATCGAGAGCTGATCTAGATCTGACTCAGATTTGACTCAGATATAACTCAGCATCTTTTTTCTTCTCTAACATCTTTTAAATCAGCTTCTATTATCTTCTAGATAAACACACTTCTTTGTGTTACAAGTAATTAACAGATGTCTATGATAAACACATTTCTTTATGTCACAAACATTTTTCAAATAAACATCTTTCTTATGTTTCAACACGTTCTCTTTGAGACTAGCGTCAAATCTGAGTAATTACTATATAGAGCATGTTCTTCTTGTCTTTTGTATCTTCTTTCTTCTGTATTCTTAAAGTCTTAGTTATAACTATCTTTATAAATCAAACATTTTAGTCACGCATGCACTCTGATTAGTTTCTAGACATAATCTCAACATCTATGTTCATGTTTGAAAACATCATGATTTACTTGAGTTCTTCATATCTGATTGAGACACACAATTCATCTTCAATGTTTGAAAGCATATGTGTAAAATGTTGAAGATAAATGTTAAGTTATCAACAATGTATCATTCTGAGATCAATGATCAAATTAAGAAAGTCAATGCTGTCATGAAGCATTATCTTTGAATCTTCGTCAACTACATGCAAGATGACTGAGCTAAGTGACTTTCTGAAGTTGAATTCATCATCAATAATGCATCATCATTAATCACTTTAACATCATTCTTCTTGATCAATTTGAATCAAAACTTATGTTTAGATTTCAAGTTTTTTAAATCTCTGCTTGAGAATCTTATATTTCAAGCTTGAAACAAGTTAATCAATGTCAAAGAGTTCATCAAGAAGATGAAGAAACTAACTGAGCATTTACGTGATGAGATGCTTATAGCTCAAATCATCTATAAATTCAATATCAATCTCTCTCATCATTCTTGTTTTAAATACTTTGTTGAAGATGAAGTCTGATTGAATGCTTGTAATCTCAGCATCGCTCGTCTTGCTGTCAAGTTAAATGATCATAACATTGATTTTTTCAAGATCAAGTGTGTCTTCAAGAATAATTTTCTGATCATTGAGTTAAATCTTTCAGCATTCATGAAGATTCATTCAATCTTTCATATCATTCTTTTAAGTCATATCACAAGTGATCTTCTTTCAAATCAACATCAGAAATTTTAAAAACTCATTATTATCAAGAATGATAAAAGATTCTGATATGTAAACAGCATATTAAACTTCAAGCATAATAGATGTTATAACTCATTTCTGCTTAAGTATTATATCAATTGAGAAAATCACTTCTTTACTTAAAAGTTTTTTGATCTTTTCATCTTTTAAATAATTGTGAGCAAGCACTTAATGAATATCATCTCATCAACTCTTGTTACGATCCTAGCTACGCACCTTCGTTGGTAGCTATGTTGGTGACTATGTTGATGACTATGTTGATGGCTATCCTGAGGACTATCGCCGATCGCTCGCCGCTAGGGCATAGACTTGTTCCGAAGCCAACCCTATTCAGGGTTAGCTTATGTTCTCCTGAGTCATATAGATAGCCGGCCCTTCCCTTCTAGATACTTTCCTTCCTTAGCATTTATATACTCGTTACATTACACCCATATGACTCGCTCTATGCTGGCCCCTAACAACTCTGTCGTTGAAAAATCACATGTACTGTCATGTGTGATATTTCAATGTCAATATCAAGAACTTTAAATTCAATCTTCATCATTTCAATTCAGCTCAAATCTGACTCAAATCTTATTTAAATTTATTTCAAACATTTTGTTTAAATTCAACTCAGATGTGACTCAAATGTATTTTAGTTTCATCTGTGCATCATTACATTAAACTGCATTTCATTTCTTTCTTGTTTAAATCTGACTCAAATCTTGTTTAGATTTGACTCAAACATCTCATTTAAATCTGACTTAAATGTGATTTAAATATGTTTCAATTTTGCTGTGCATCATCACGTTAAAATGCATCTTGTCTCATTTCATTCTTCAAACATCTTGCTTAAATTTAACTCAAATGTGACTCAGATTTATTTTAGTTTCATCTGTGCTTCATTACATTTAAATGCATTTACATCAATTTTCATCTCATTTCATCTTGTTTCTTCTTATCATCTTGCAGAAGCTCAGTCTTGAAGAGAGAAGTTACTGTCATGATGTCAGATTATTAATTCAATTTAGAACATAAATTGTTAATATTTTAAATAATTTCAATTCATTGAATCTGTTTTGCAATTCAATGAATCAAGTTATTAATTTAGTCATCATCATCTTAATTTAGTTTCAGCAATTCTGTTTTAATTATCTCAGTCATGTGCATAAATCTTTGCAATCTTAAGTCATAAAACTACTGTCTTGTTAAAGATCAGCATAGAGCGAGTCATATGAGTGTCATTAAACTAATAGATAAATGCTAAGAAAGAAAAGTATCTACAGGAAAGAACTCGATTCTTATATGTGTGTTTCTCAGTTCTGTGCTAGGCTCGATTGGATTGACGCCTTACACATATGATGCAGGGTTTCAATGACATCATTTCTAGCTTGAATGCTCACTAGGCTCGATTAGAATGAAATCAAGGCGAAGGCTAGAAAGAATAGACGAAGGCTAGACTCGTAACATTACTCTTCCCCCTTGACTATTCATGTTCGCATGAATGTTATTTCTTAGTGCGCTTTTGTTGAATATTTGATATGAAAGTCGTCAATCATCTCTTGAGCGTTCATAAATTCGTCGTCGTCAGCGTTATATCAGTTGAGATCGTTGTCATAGTTCTTTCATTTAACTCGATATTGAAGCCGTCTTTGATATCGTCAAGAGTTCAATATATCGTCGATTTTCCATTCATCTTCATCGTTTACCACTATTGATTTCGAAGATTCATTCTTCTGATCAGACAGAGAATCATCAACGACAGAACGAAGAAGCTCTGAATGAAATACATCATGTATATGCATAGTGTCTGATAGTTTCAATTTATAGAAGAAGTCAATAGAGTCTGTGATCTTGAATGAATCGAGCATCTTGTCATCTAGCTTTTTGAAGAATCTCGCGATAACGATGTTTCTTTCGTTCAGAAACATCTTTGATTCGATCTCATAATTGATCTTCTTTCTATGCTTGTTAGCTTGATTCACCATTTGTTCTCGTGTTTTGACCAGAGCTTCACGAGCGAAGATCAATGTCTTGTTCATTTGTTCAGATATATTCTTGACTCGATCGATCTGCAAGCGTTCGCGAGTGCTTTCATACTCGATGATGTCAGGGTCGAAGCTCATACGAGAATGAAAGCTCTTGTTCATGAAGAAGAGAATCAAGAAGATGACTAAGAACAAGGCGTTATTGTTGACAAACTCGATCATGAATAGTCACTTAGACCAGTCGTTCTGCATATACAAACAGAAGAATCAAAGATATCGCTTGACGTTCTGATTGACTCGTTCGCTTTGATCGTTGATCTGAGAATGATAGGCGATGAACAATCGAAGGGAAATGCTCAGTCGTTTGCAAAGAAACTTTCATAGTATAGAGATGAATTGCAAATCTCGATCAGATACTATGAAGCTTGATAGATCATGAGTTCAATATACTCATTGAATCAGCATTTCAGCTGTCTTTTCGACAGTGATATCTTCATCATCAGTGATGCAAGAAATATAATGCCTTTCTTTTGACAATCTGCAGATGATCGTCAGAATAGCGTTGTATTCGCTCGAATCAGATAAATCGATAATAAAGTTCATTGCTATGTCTTGTCATCGCTGTTCAGATATTGATAGAGATTGAAGCAAGTCGTTTGATTTATCTCTAGATGTCTTTGAACGTTGACAGATATAGCAGTTTCGAATATATTGATCTATCGTTTTCCGCATGAATGATCAATAGTAGTTTCGCTTTATGACTTTCACAGTTCTAAGAATATCAGAATGATCAACTGATGATTGATCATGCATCTCACGAATCAGATTCATTTGTAGAAGCTCGTTGAACGAGACTCATAGCTGACTATCATGATACAAGATTTCATTCTGAGTTCGACAATTCTTCAATTTGATACCTTCATATTGTGTCTCGTCTCTTGCTATTGCTTCGCGAAGTAGCGTACAATTCTCGTCGATTCTATTAATCTCAAGAATCTGTTTATAGATTGATTCACTGATGTTCTCTTCTAGATCAGCAATTTTCATTCGATTCGAAGTCAGAATAGTGATTCGTTGATAGCAAACGCGCTCATCTTCTGAATCTCTGAGCACGACGTCAGCTTGACGAGTTAATGCATCGATCTTGATGTTCTGTTTGTCAGATTGATACATTATTCTGAAGTTGAAGTCAACGAGTTTCTGAATTCAGCGCATCTGACGTCTGCTCAGCTCTTTATCTTTCATCAACGAGATGAGCGCTTGATGATCGATGAACATCTTGATAGAAATGTCAGTTAGCTTCAGTTCGAGTCGTTAGTGTTCAAATGCTCGAATGATGATCAGAAGTTCTTTATCATATATCTCGTAGTTGCATTCAGCAGAAGACATGTTCTTGCTATAGAAGACAATCGAATGTAGTACTTCTTCGTCATCATATTGAGAGAGAACTTCATCATTGACGTAGTCGAATGAGTTGATTTCGAGAATAGTTTCACAAGTTTGATCAAAGTGACGTAGTATAGAAGTCTCGATCATACGTCTCTTCATATGGTCGAAGACGGTCTGACAGACTTCATTTCATTCAAATATGATCTTCTTTTGAGTGAGTCGAATCATTGAACGAACAATCTTCGAAAAGTTCTTGATGAAGCGTCGATAGAAATTGCAGAAGTCAATGAAGAACTGTATCTGAGTGAGATTATTAAGTGTAGATCAATCAACGACTGCTTGCATCTTTCGCGAGTTCATCTTCAATTCTTCGATTGATATCAAGAGTTCTAGAAAGATAGTTTTCTGAACATGAAACTCGCACTTGTTGATGTTTACCTGTAGATCAGCTTCTCGTAGTCTATTCAAGATCAATCATACATGTCGCTTGTGTTTCTTCAGAATCTTGCTGTAGATGATAATGTCATCTAGATAGATCTGACAAAACTGATGTAGATATTCGAACAACACGTCGTTCATATAGTGCTGATAGAACGTCGATTCGTTTGTTAATTCGAAGAGCATTACATGATATTTGTATGAGTCGAAGAAGATAATAAAGATAGTCAAATCTTCGCTATCTGAATACATACGAAGTTTATTGAACGCGACAATGATGTTCAATCGAGTCAGATACTTGCTTTCTTGTATACGAGCGAGAGTCTCGTCTATCAATGACAAAGAATAGCGATTTCGTTTGATCAAAGCATTGAGCTTTCTGTAATCGATGCAGAAACGCAGACTATCGTCTTTTTTTTCGACGAACAAGATGAGCAAGATGTATGATGCAAAGCTGAAGAAAATGAACCCTTTGTTTAGATGATTGATCAGATACTTCTTTATCTTCTGAAGCTTGTGATCGAACATCTGATATAGTCTGCTTCGAGAGAACATTTCTTCATCAGTCAACTCAATTTTGTGATCGTAGAAACGATGCGATGATAGCTGATCGATCATTGCTCGATCGAAGACGTTTAGATAGTCGTGATATTCAGAGAAGAGCTTGATCTTGACTTGCTCGAGAACTTCAGCGTGGGAAAGCTCATGCAGATTCACTTCTTCAGACTTGTTTTCAGCTGTAGTTATGAGTCGATCGATTTTCAAGACGATAACAGCAAAGATCTTGACATCTGAACGTTTGACTAACATTCTATATGTTGCTGCTTCTATCATTGCTATGTTCGTTGAACTGAAAGAGAATGATTTCAGAATGAACGTTGATTTAGAATTGACGCTAGTCAAAGTCGCGTCGCGCTGTTTTAACTGTTCGATGAACTTCTTGTTTTGACTGGTTTGAGATGTAACGAAAGTGAAAGATCTCTTCAGTATATGAATAGAAGTCAAGCTCTTTCGTTTCGTGATTGATTTATTGCTTGAGAATAAAGCAATCGATTTCTGACTAGTAGAGTTGAAATTCGAAAATTGAAGAGAATCGATTCGCATATCAATTACTAGGTCGATTTTGTTCATTCATGTTTTTTCGAGAATCATTTGATGTTGATCTAATCGAGTGATCAACATAGAAGCTGTGTCAATCGTATGATCTTGAACAGTCAGATTCGAATAGATGGCATGAGTAATGAGTTTCTTAGCATAATGATCGTTGAATTCTCGAATTGACTTCGCTTTGATCAAAGTCAGAGACTCGATTTGCAACTGATCACAAACAATCTGCGCGATCACTTCATCAATGAACGAATAGTCAGCAGCTTCGATGTCAATCAATGACTTCAATGAGTAACTAATTTCATTGCTAGAAAGTACACATTCAGTAGTCAAAGATTCAGAAGCAAAAGAATTATCTGATCTGCTCGTCGTTGAAGAAATTAACACATCTTTCATCGCGTCTTTGATGAAAGTCTCTAGTTTTTTGCCTCACTATTCTCGAAAGACATTTTCTCATTCTCTTTATTCTTCGAAATGATGATCTCATGTAGACGAAGAATGAATGCATGAGATGCAGAAGTGTTGATCTTGTTCAGCTGAGAGCAATTCTTGAACAAATGATCGAGAGTCTTGCAGATGTAGCAGATAATTGACGATCTCGCTGACTCAGAAGTAGAAGAGATAGTCGACTTAACATAACTGATTATCGAAGTTGTTACTGACAGAGAAGTAGCGCGTTTATCAGGTACGACAGTGACTTTGACGATGACAGTGCGACGTTCGCTGCGAAGCTGATAATTGACTCGTTGTTTACTATTCACATCTTGAAGAAAGATTCTTAAGCGAGTGAGCGAAGTAAAGTTCTCTGAACAGACTGATAGAGCGTTTTGCAAGCGATTATTGATTTTATTCTGAAGATCATTCATCAGAATGCAATTATCGTATTCGAGATAGCTGAATAGCTTCATAAAGTCGAAGTAGAAGACATTAAAAGACTTGTCTGCTTGCCTCAGAGCGTTGTACTCGCGACGACACTTTCAATTCTTATTCAGTTCATCGTATATTTCTTTCAGATGCTCAAATAGCTCGTCGATCGAGATGTATGAATGCGAAGCGTCATGTCGACGTTGAGCGAAGATGTGCTCAGCAGCATCATCTTCTAGTCTAGATATCACATAGACAATACAGATATTCTCATTATCGAAGTGATCGACATTTGTCTGAAGCTTGTCGTCTATCTTGACTCTTCAGCTGTTTCATGTTGATTCATCTTCATCAGTGAATATAGATGAATTCGAAAACTTGAAGAACTTGTGATGATCGTTGTCGAATAAAGTGAACGACTCTCGTCGAGTATGATTCTCGATAGAAGCTCGAGACTTCGTAGACTGTCGAGATCGAGAATGATTCGCTGAACGCTGTTTCTTTTTGAGACTCAGTACTTTCTCTCGTAGATTGACGATAGTCTCTTCTTGAGTGTCTATTGTCGTTTAATTGATCTCTAGCTCATCAAGTCTCTTGATGTGATCGACTTGTAGATCGATTCATTGCTCGTTGAGTTTCAAAGTCATGTCTCGTTGATCTCTTAGCTCAATCAGCATCTTGATGATCTCGTCTGACTGATCGATAGCTCATTGACGAAGTTGTTGACCCGTGTTGATGTTTCATGAGATAGCGACATTCTGAGATTCCGCTGAAGCATCGAAAGGAATAAGAGAAACTCGTCTACTAGCAGTGCTTCTAAGCAGACGAGCTGTTCGTGACCCGACTGATTCAGAGTCGCGTGCCATTGTGAGAAAGATAAAGATAGATAGATAGATTTGATTGTGATAAGATTGAGTGATTGGTTTGATAAATTTGAGTAAATTTGAATGTGTGTTTTGGTGAAAGTAATTCGAAGAATCCCTTGCGAATTTTCTGAATGAACGAAGTAGATTATTTCGTATCGTCTACACGTCGATAGCAGAGTAGTTGATGAGCATTTATCTACTGTTAGAAGTCAGCATAGAGCGAGTCATATGAATGTCATTAAACTAATAGATAAATGCTAAGAAAGAAAAGTATCTACAGGAAAGAACTCGATTCTTATATGTGTGTTTCTCAGCTCTGTGCTAGGCTCGATTGAATTGACGCCTTACACATATGATGCAGAATCTCAATGACATCACCCCTAGCTTGAATGCTCACTAGGCTCGATTAGAATGAAACCAAGGCGAAGGCTAGAAAGAATAGGCGAAGACTAGACTCGTAACATGTCTAGTCTTGATTCTGCTCAATTCATGTATATAAAAGTTGAATTTTTGTTCTTTTCTTTTGCTCCTTGTCTTTCATCTTATACATTATTTGATGTATTGTCTTATATTTAAATTCTATCAAAGTAATAATAATAATATCAGTCTTTTATATTGATAGTATCTCTAGTTTAGCTTAGTCTTTGACAAGACTGAAGAGAAAGAGAAGAAAAATACTGAAAATTTGACGTTTTCTTGTCTTTGACATTTCATCAATAAATACAAAATTGAGACTTTTGTAAACATTCTTCTCTATATGAATGTATATCGTTGCTCAGAATACGAGAATTATTGAAATATCTTTAGCGTCAGACTCTTTTATATTGAAATTCAGAATGCAATGAATTGCAATCAATTTAAGCAAATTCTACAATACTGAAAGATCTTTGATTCAGACGAAATTCTCAACTTTTCAGACTTTGATTTCTGAAAAAAGCTTGAGTCATTGACTACAAATATATGAGTTAGTAATCATCAATATTAAAAGATTGATAGAAATGTTTCAGTGAATGAGCAATTAATAGATTTTCAAGATCGAAGCAAACACTTCATGCAGCTCAGTATCAAGATCATTGATCAGAACTTCAAGATCTGCAGTTTATGTAAACAGAACTACATGTTAAACTTTCTGTTCATCTCAAAGATACATTTTATCTCATGTTTTTCACATACAAATTTGTTGAGAACTTCATTTTCAATCATCAAATTGATTTTGAAATGACTTTTGAGATATCTGAAAAGCTTTTGAGAAAACTATCTCAAGAAGATCTTGAAGAAGAATTCTGTTGTATGATGATTAGATGAAATTACTATTTTGAGCAGATGATGAGTTTAGCTTCTAAGATTTTGACTGAAGATATTGTGTTTTCTTCAAGCTCATTTTCAAGTTTCTATTGAAAATTCAATGTTTAATTACTAATATCTTCATAGAAGATTCTCATATCTGAGTTACTAACAGCAAAGCAATTGAGCTATAATGAATGTGCAAAAGACAATGATACACTGTCATCATCATCATGAGTGATTTTACAACTCTGTCAAGATTTATCTCAATCTTACGAGTATGTGATCTTTACAGACAACTTCTTCAGCAATGTGAAGCTATTCAAAGCTTTGAAGAGCAAAGAATTTGATGCATGTGATATTGCTAAGTCTGAAAGCGAATATTCAATACAATTACTATCTTTTCGCTTCATCTGCACTAAAGTCAAGAACTGAGACTTAAAAGCTCACATGAACGTTGACAGCGAGATTCTTTGCTTAGTCTGACAAGATAACAACGTTCTTCAGTACATGATCACGTCACATACTGAAGATGAGCTTGAAGATCTTCATTTTCTTCATCATAGAAAGCGCTGAGAAATATCTTCTAATTTCATCGTGCGAGTGCTCACGAGACACAATAATCGTATCGCTCAGATCTATCTTTCTTTTATCGCTGCTCATTCAATATTCTACAATGATTGATTTGAAGAAGAAGTTTTATCAATATCATTGATCATTAAGAAATATAATGATCATATGAAAGATTTGAATGAAAATGATCAACAGCGTTTCTACTACTCGCTTAAACGACGAAATAGAAAATTTTCATGATCACTGTTCAAGTTTCTACTTAGTGTAGTAGTTCTGAATATCTTCAAGCTATTTACACTACGTGATACGAAGAGAATTACGCATAGAAACTTTGTACTGCAGTTAGCAGTAGCATTAATGCAAAATTCGATCGGAAATGAACGTCATAGAAAGCATCAAATCAGTGTGAACACATCAAACAAAGCAGATTCTTCGAAGCATCACTATATCAAGCTTGTCAAACGTTCTTACTGTAAGCTTTGCAGTAAGACAAAGAGTAAGAATTTTACACGGTCGAAAAAGAGAAAACCTTTGGGCGAAATTGATACTAATAGACTCGCAAAACGAACGCGAGTTCGTGAACGAGGTGCAGAGACCTCATGAGAATGTGCAGCACCTGAATGTAAAGATAAATCTTGTTGTAGAAAGTCTGAATGCTGGATTGCAATACACGAAGATAGATAGAAGTAAATACATCGGACGAAGGTTGAAAATAGAAAAGGGGTTACTGCCTTCTTCTGATTGGCTCGGTGAGTCGGGCTCAATACTTTAAACACTAGTTTCCGTACCCATATAGGTTAAGCTTCTACCATTATAGGTTTAGCTGGGTGGGCCGTACAACTATCGGGCAAAGGGATACCTATATTTCCCTCACTTCACGGTCTTGGCACTTTATGCACTTCGCCCTACCCACCACCGATCTCTCTGTCCCTCCTTTCCACCCCTTTTTTCAATTCCGACAAGGTCGAGTATCTTTGAAGTTTCGATGCTTTCATCTGATTCAGCGGAACTCGGCGATGGTTTTCGCTGACGACAGCGGTGCATAGCAATCTCCATCACCTCGCTTGTTGGAGGCGGAGAATGTCCGCGTAGCTCGGGCTGTGAAATCCTACCCTCTGCAATGGGTAAGAATGCACTCCCTCTTGGCGTGAGTTCTTGATGGTATTCAAAGCAGCGGCAGATTCTCCCGGCAAATCGGACACTGCAGCCGATACCGCATCCAGCCCTCCAGGCACGCGCTATGAAAGATATGCCTGCACGGCGTAACCATGTATGCCCTTCTGCTAAAGATCGTTGTCGCTATGGAAGACGCAGTGGCTTCTCCGGCTTCCTCGCTATCAGTACTAGTAGTGACTTTGGAAGGGGCAACTGGGACTTCGAGGTTCTGCATGCATATCGCGCAATCGAAAATTCGGTTTCCTTTTTCGATAGCGGCGTCTTCGGGTTTTGTAGTTGCAGAAGAAGGGGAAGCGGTGGCTTGCGTGAAACCAATGGGCAAGCTGGCGCCGGATTCCTCGTCGTGCTCTTCGCGGAGGATGGGATGATAGTCGTACGCCGGCGGCGCCCAGCCCGTCGGAACGAAGAAGCGCGGACCGAGCATTTCTTGGGAGACTAGTGCCCAGACTTGGAGCCAGACCCAGCCTATGAGCACGAAGAGGGCGTTTGTGTCGGTTTCGACGAAGAGGATGTTGCCATCCACGGTGTAGAGGTAGATGAGGGGGGCAAGGCGTAAGATGCTTTGGCCAATGACGAATTCCCACCGTAAGGCCTTACGGCAATTACGGATGACGTTGCGATAGATTTGTGGGAGCCAGAAGGAGAGATAGACGAAGGCAAAAAGATTTGCGTAGATGGAGCGGAGGGTATTTGGCCAGGACATGGCGTGGAGGGAGAGGAAGAGGATGTTGAACATGAGGACGTAGAAGCGGGAGTAGAGGGCGCTTCCTAAAGTTGTCTGCTGTGTGGGATCCGCTTCGGCGGCTTCGGCTGCTGCCAAGTCCTGATCTGGAGGAAGGATGATTGGAGTTGCACCGGTATCTGTGGGTCTACGAGCTGTGACAGGGAGAGGGAGGGTATCTGCTCCGGCAGCTGTGACGACGGGAGTTGGAGAATGAGCAGGAGATGCTGGCGATGGCGAAAGTGGATTGGCTGTCGCTTCTCGACGTTCTCTTTCTTGCCTCTCCGGGGCTTGAACGGTCCAGATGTCCATCAAAAACTTCATCCCAAAAGAGTTGACGCAGAGCAAAGCTAGAAATGCGGTGGAGATCAAAGGCAGGAAGGCGGAATCAATAAGCATACTTACCTTTATGAATCCTATAGATGCAAAGCCGTCACCCATTGCCATTGCAGCGATTGCGTAGAAACTGACTCGGCTTCTAGTTGACGGGGTTGATGTATCTTTCATTTGCCTAATGAGGAGGAAGATCTGTCCGCATACAAGTAACGCAAATACAAGAGTGCAGCGTCTGCCCAGACGAATGTAAGATTCAATCTTCGGGCCACTCAAATGCATCCCCGATTGAGGTGGGTAGTCTGGAGGACCTTTGGACTCAAGAACAAAGCCACAGTCAGGAGAAAATATCACAGCAGACATCTTAATAAACGGAGCAGCCGGTAGCGATGCGCCAGTTGGATAACGTAGTTCTTCCTCGATCGAACTCAGCTCAGCACCTGTCAGACCCGTCCGATGTTGCTGTAGGTACGCAATGTATTCGCAGCGTGGAGTTGGAAAGACGATATCTGATACACTATTGGGCGACGATGACCATGGGTTTAGTGATGCAGAGTCTGTAGGGTACTCTTGCCGCTTGATGGCGTCTGTAAGGGTCTTGTTGAGCAGTTTTTGCGCCAGGGCGAAATCCTTTCCGGACAAGGCAAGATGTGGTAACGCAAAAATACCAGCAAGCCTAGATGGGTGTAAGCACTGCTTTCGGCAGGTAGAGAAGAATATCAGACTTCGGACTAGTCGTAGAAAGTAATATCGAACCATTCTGAGGATAATGTACCCCATATAGGGTCATCTCATAGCCATCACCACTGGATTTATCGTCCCTGATGGTCAATTCCGCACTTATCTCTCTCATAAAACCTTCATTTGACAGGAGCGTCTCGCTATTCTTTTCGTCCAATTGAATCCGCAGGCTCCCATCTTTACCAGTGACATTACGGCCATATTCCTCGGTTACATAGTTGATCCGAGGCGAGACAGCAGTGAGATTCAACGTAGGAGGCATGAATCCATCCGTAACCTTGGAGCGAGTCCAGTGCCCTCGAATGATGCCAGTGACGTTCTGATACATTGCTGGAACGATAGCAGAGTTTGTTGAGGATGAGGTATTTTGCGAGGCTTTAGAGACTTTGGCTTCATCCCAAGAGCTAGGAAGTATACCAGCAGATCCATCGCCACTTGGTGAGAGATCCCATATGTCGAGTGCCTTCTGCGACATCTCCCTTGCTCTTGCTTGCACCTGCGGTAATAGATCCCATGCGTAGCCATCCCCTTCACGGAAACCAGTCACATTCATCCAGCGGTTTTTCTCCGTATTCAAATCTCCATAATACGAACTGTTAAGCAAGTCCACCGCATATCGCTCTTCGGCAATTAGCTGATTTAGCTCGTACTGCTGCGAATTCGACGGTGACCTGGTTTCAGGTGATACGAAAACGAAGATCAAGATCAAGACCAGTAATACAACGCGGGGAGTCTCCATTGATAGAAGCTCCTTGCCGAATAAATGCCATACCTAGGCAGGAACCATAGAAGTCATTGGTCCTAAAGCCTGCCCCAAGACCGCCAGACCGGGAAAGGATATCGACTTGCAGAAGCTCCTTTCCCAAGGTCGCTATTCCAGTCAGAGTCCAAGTGCAAACTCGACTTCAGCTTGCTGACTTGGGCCTATGCGATTGTAAACTGTACGATTTGTCGGTTGATGCAACGACTAGATTCAGTCGACAATGCGTCGGTTGAGCCTATCTGTTGACTTGACGACTTGATCGTCAAAGTCCCTACTTCTAAGAAACCTACGTTGACCCTTTGATGGACATTCGAAGATTTGGGACTAGAAATACCGTTGAAGGTTGGTGATAACTATTAGTACTAAGTGGATAGTCATTTGATTTCGCGCGCGTCACCGTCGCGTAAACCCCACCACGAGCCCCGAAACTCACATCTTTTTATTCTCACCTAGGTTTTAATCGACTTATACACTAATATGGTATAGCTTATGCTTCGCTTTTGATAACTTCCGCATAACCAGCCGGCATGACCTATGAGGCTCACCGTCTAGATCTACTGCGGCTTACAGAAAGGCCGCAAGATGTCTTCTGTACGGCGATCAAACCGGAGGGAGCAAACTCGACTAACGTTCTCGCCTCTACCCTCTTCATCTCCAGCAGCTTCCGACTATCCTGACCAAATTCAGAGGCGTGCCGCTGCTGTCCACTACGACCAGTCACCGAGCCCCTCCAAAAAGCGCCGCACTACCAACGCGCCACCCCGTCAGACGGTGCTCACTTCAGCAAACATCCATGGTCTCAATACACCGACAAAGTCATCCCAAGTCACGTTTGTGGTAGACTCACCGGAGTCAAGGGAACGCCTGAGGAAGGACTCATTTAGCGATGAGGCGCCTTTGCCCACACCTTTGAACTCATCTCAGACTGAAGTGGGAGATGCACACGGTGAGTTATCCCCCACGTAACCTGCAGATCTAATGACTGATCGATCAAATGTAGAACATGAGACTCTTTCATCGGAGTCAGACACAACGTTGCAAAGTAAGCTTAAATCAAGTCCTATTAAACGACGTAAGAGAGGCACAGACCACGAAGGCGCAACCCCCTCGAGCTTTATAATTCCTGCAAGAAGGTCCGAGGCGAATGTTCTGGCCCCCCCGCCAGCGGACTCTACTGGGACGAAGAGGAACGTTGAAAAGAATACTCTAATTCTCAGTGACGAAGATGAGATGCCACTACCAGGTGCCAGGAGACGTGGAATTGGTTCTACACCAGCAGTACTGAGCAGTGATGATGAAATTGACCCTGCACTGGCGGAACCAACGACTCCTTGTCGAAAACGGCCGTCTTCTGCTGCTGTCACCCCTTTGCGATTTTTCGTTGGTGGAAGAAGCGGTGCTGCTCCGTTATCCGATTTTCAAAGGCGAAAGTCAGTTAGTTCATCGAAACAGCGAAACGATGCCAGTAAGGCGATAGCGCCCACGTCAACCACGAAGCGCTTTATGCGATCGTCTACTGGGCCTCGAGGAAACAAGAACGTAGTCGAAGTCTCAACCGATGACGAGTCCGAGCCTGAGACTTTGCCAAGTTTCCAAACCAGGTCTACCAGAAAGCTTCGGCCCAGCAACTCAAAGTTAGCTGACAAAGCTACAACAACGGACGATGATGGGGATATTGGGACCAAAACAGGCCGAGTAGTAAGGTCGAAATCCAAAGCAATGACTATAGTATCTAGCGGCAGCGAAAGATCGGATGGGGACTTGGTGATCTCCCCAACTCGAAGGCGACTTACAAAGAAGGTAGTAGAACCTTCGTCGTCAGATTCTCAGAATTCCGCGAATGAACTCCAGGAGGACCTGGATGCCCTGCGAGAGACCCAGGTTCTTAGAAACCGTACAAGGACGAGAACAGATACCTCAAAGCGGAGCGAAAGGCAAGCGCAACTTGAGATACTGATGCGCCGTCGTGCTGGTAAAAAGATGGGTTCCAATGATTTGGAGCCCCGGGCAGAGCCAGTAGACCAACCACGCCAAGGCCAATGCACTGATGATGAGATCAGTGAGGAGAGTGCAGACTCCGCTACGGAAGCTATACGACAGACCTTAAGTGGGGGTCAAAATCTCAATGAGTATGTGGACGACGATGAATTTCTGGACGATGAGGAAGACACAATAGGTGCTCCACTTGGGTTGGAGGACATGCCTCTAGAATTCACCCGACATGCCCACAAAAAACCCATAGAGCACTTTAAAGATATTGTTGAGTGGATGATCCATAACAAGTTGAATCCGGCGTTTGCGAGGCATGATCCAATATATCAGATCGCGGTGCGCAAATTAGATGACGAAGTCCAGGGATATTCCGGGTCGAAATTTCTGTCCAGTGCTTGGAATGCCGACTTCCTCAAAGTCCTCAAAGCACGGCCTGAGCTCTCCAGACTCGACGTGCCAACAATGTTTGATCACAAATGTGACGCGTGCAATCGATCGGGCCATCCTGCAAAACATCAGCTCACTTTCAGCGGCAAGCCGTACAATCGAGACACCCTCGAAAACCTCACTGATGACGAGGACGAGGACGGCGACGGCGACGATGAGAAAGAGAGCCGAGTGGACTACGAAGGGAATCCTACATCTAACCAGGAGCAGAGCTTCTATCTTGGCAGGTAAGCTAGTCATGATCACAATAATACCCTGTACTTGGTCCTTTGTAGCTGTGAAATATGATCGCTTGCCTGTCTGGATACTAAGTCATCTGGACCATTATCAAACCAGCCCTTCCGTAATAGGGTCGCTGATTTTTTTCTCTACCACAGGACTTGTGCGGCCAACGCAGAGACTGCCCATGCCCTATACCATTGGCGCCATCACCTGAATCAGTACGTTCTCAATTGGCTGAAGAACAACGGCCACATCAACCCTGAGAAGATTGTCGAACGAGAAACTGGGGTGCAAAAAAGCGAGAGAAGTATGCAAATAAAGTTGTGGATGGGATGGAAGAGAGCGGTGAGACAAAGGTTTTGTACAAAGAATTTAAGCAGAATCTTGACATTGCAAGGGAAGCGAGGGTACGTCCATATCGATGAGAAATTGCGCGTTTGCTGATATATATTCTAGCCTGAACGATTTGCCTATGGACTTCGCTGAGAGTCTGGAATGGATGGGGCTTCGTGTGCCGGGCTTTCTCATAGGCCTCCTCATTTCCTGGTAATTAGAGGCGTTCTCCATCATGTTAGGTTGAGGATTTGGATCTCACCTGAATGCTTGGATATCATTGAGGTTTAACAATGACGATTACGCCCTAGACACATGTTGACTCTGCACCTGGGACGGCGATGGCGGTATCAGTAAGGTCTGTCTCTAGGCTATTTAGGGGATCTCGCATACTTTGAATATGAGATATAGTACCAATGGTTCTCTTTCAATACGAACATTGCCATATACATTCGTGATCATCGGGATCGAACCCTTCACCCTTGAACTCTTCCAATGTCCAGGTACTCCGTTAGCAAAGTCGACAATCAGTCAGTGGCTAGCAGCTCAGAACATCGAATAGTCTATTTTAATGGGCGAGATTTTCAAGCCGCTCAGATCTTATCGAGGTTCATTATAAATGCATTGAGACCCGGCGATTCTTATTCGCTTCCTAATAGTGTATCATAGTCGGAGAAGAGGAATGCTCGATATCGTACACCCCGCCCGATCCAGCTTCTCCCCATCGCAAGCAAGTCCTTCCCCATATGCCCTACACCTCAACCTCGTAGTTGTAACCACTCTGACGAAGCCTTCCGGATAGTCTTACAACATGGGCCTCCCCTGCTGTGCCGACTGGCCTGTCGTTGCTCCTGGTGTCAAAACCTATAGCACAAAAACACATTAGCCATCTTCTCCACTTTAAAATAACCCCGTTTTTTCTTCTCCTCCTCTGGCCCCTTTCCCCTCCCCCCATCCCTCCACAAAATCCGAAAACTAAAATCAACTCACCTCCCCCGCCCCCTCCCTAGCCCTCTGCTCCCTCTCCATCTCCAACACTTGCTGCTCCTCCACAAACGCCAGCGCCCACGGCACCCCAACCATCAGCGCGCTCGTGCTCAGCACCCACATGCCCTTCCCGCCCCAGCTGCCCGCCGATTTCACCACACGTAACGTACTGCTGAAGCCGCTCGAGATGCGACGTCGGGTTGAGGGCGGGAGCATGTCTTTTAGGGCGAGGAGGCGCTCGGTGAGAGTTTCGCTTGTTGGGGGGGCGAGGGAGGAGGTGGAGATTGAGGAGTCTGGGTGTGGAGGTTAGACAGGGCTTGCTGTAGGGGAGGGAGGGGGGAGCGGACCGGTGTCTGTGAAGTCGGCGTCATCGTCGTCGTCGTAGGAGATGGGACCGGGTTGCTGTTGGTCGAGCTCGGGGTCTTCGACTTCTTCCAGCTGGACCATGACGAGGACTTGTTAATGAAAGTAGGAGAATCTTGAGTGGGTTTCGAGTGTTTGTGGAAGCTGGTGATGCTTTGATGCAGGTCCAGGATCTCGGTAAACTTTTTCTTGGGTTTATGCATCTACAAAAGCGGCGCCAGGTTTCTGCCGCATTCGATGTTGGGAGCAGAGTGGTGGAGGTAGGAATTTGTCGGGCAATTCAGATGATCAAGATATGGTCCATTATTATGAGAGGGTATATCTAAGTTGAATTACATCTACATACTATAACAGCGGCCATCTATCTCCTTCCAAGCTTCCACCTCGCAATCCTCTCCTGAATCTCTCCCCAGCCAAATTCCTTAGTCGCTATGCCAGGATGCATACCCTCTTGCATCACTACAGTTGGTGCTCCACTTCCGTGACCCACATTCATCACCATTCCTCCCATGACTTGCTTTGCTACTCTTCTTAGATCTTGTATAGTCAAGGCGTCAATCTTCCTGCACATCTCCTTTACTCCAACTTTTCTGCCGTGAACTTGTACCTGCCGCCCCAGGTCCTCTAGTTCTACCATTCGGCTCTCCAAGTTCATCAACAGGGAGCTCCGCAGCTGGTTCTTCGCACGTTTCACCTCCGTTGGCTGCAGAGCTGAGAAGCCAGTATCAAGTGTCAGGTTTTGCAACTCGCGGCACATGACCTCTAGCATCTGAGATACTCTCGCGGGAGTACAGCTAGCGCTGATGCCGAAGAGGCCGGAGTCCGTGTAGGAGTGATTGAAAGCGATGCAAGACTCGACCCATCCGTGCTGGTTGAGAACATTTGTGTACAGCCGAGAGTACATGCCTTTGCCGGGACCACCAGCGCTGAAAGAACCCCCTCCACCAAGCAGAGTTTGAAGGGTTGCGAGAGCGTAAATGTCTGAGGAGGAAATTGGAAGAGCTTCGAAAGCGAGGTGGATGTGCGAAAGGTGAGGAAGAGCCGGATTTGCTGGAGGTGGTAGTGGCGGGAGGGAGAGGAAGCCACCAGTGTAATGTGAAGGGGCATTAAGATCGAACGATTGTGATTGTGCTGGGGAGTAGTCTAGGGCAGATACTTGGGCTTGGGATTGTGCGGAGGTCGACAAATTTTTGAGAAAGGGTACCTTGGAAAGTAGTTTCGATGTCTGTGAAGGCGATGAGGGTGAAGTTGGTGGTGAGGTGTACGCTGATGATATCGAGGAAGAAGAGGACCAAGAAGATGAGTATGGAGACGAAGTTGAAGTTGAAGAGTCTGAAAGGGACGAATCCGACTCGGTTCTTGATAAGGTTGGCTCTTGCGGTTTTGGCATGTTGCCAAAGAACTTCTCTGTGAGTTTCAGACCCTCATCATGGCTCACGCCGGCGAAAGCCACAACCATCCTGTCCGGTCGGAAAAAGGTATTCCGGTATTCCTCCACGACGTTTTTATTGATGAACTGTAATCGCTCCTGAGGGCAAAGAAGAGGGTTTCCAAGGGTGTTGTCTTTATAGGCAACTATATTCACCAGCTCCGGTAGTATTAGCTCTGGCTTGGACCATATCTCTCCTATCTCGTACTCCGCAGTCTCCAGCTGCTGTTGAACCTCGGTGTCGGTGATCATAGGATATCGAATGGTCTCGGCAAGAAGGCCTAGTGTGGATGGAACGGACGAGTTGAAACTTGCGGACTGATACATGAGCGATTCCCTCGATGATGCGCATTGTATGTTGCCCCCCAGGGTCTCTAAAGATTCCAGCATCTCATCGGAAGTCCTTGAGCTAGTAGACTTGAAGGCCAGACGATCTATGATGTGACTGACACCCCGGAGCTCCTCGTTCTCGTAACGCGACCCTGCATCGACGTAAACGCCGATTCCTGAGAAGTGGCCTGGGAGGGCTTCTGTCGCCACACGTATGCCATTTGGTAAGGTGGTGATCTGATCGAGCTCTGTAGGGTCCTGCATTGCATTAGTAAAGGCCTCATAGGGTTTTCACATCTGGGTCCCAGCTACCTTGTGTCCTGGGTCAACCACAGTAGCAAGGCGCCTGATTAGACTTGGAGCATGACTTCCTGTGGCGCATTTTGCGGCTGTTGAAAGACGTGTGAGCGCCCGAGTAGAACTTGTCTGCAAACCAGTCATGTTCAAGTTGTCAGTAATCACAATATGAACAAGCACAAAGCGTTGAACATTTCTTCAAGCAAAGGCCGTTGACAGCCGTAATCTTTGGATAATTTAGGATCGGCGACAGGGATCTTCTCCGCCGAAATAATTTCTAACTCAAAGGGGCCACCAAAGGATAAGGAAGGGAGCACACAAGCACAGATTTTTCATGTTGCTACTATCTACAAAGACTACCTGGTATGCATCGCGCACGCTTTCTTCCATAATTTCGACTTCAAGATCTCTTCTAACTCTCCAACAGGCCAACCTTGGCCGCCACCTTCTTTTGAGACTCCCCGCGGCCGAGTAAGCAGTGTCCGCTAGTAAGGACATTGCTTTCCTCAGCATCCGCTTTTGAAATCTTTTTCTATGTCAACTGCCGTTGATGCCCGTCGCCGTCCTAGTTTGTGGTCCTACATCAGCTTCAGCTCTTCACCTCGCAGACGGTCGATCTCCTTACCGAAACCCAACCAGAGCCACCACAACCACGATCCATACGAGAAAGAGGATAGGCATAGGAATAACGGTCGGGCAAATCAGTCCACAAACGTCGTGGAGAACCTTAAGGAGGCGTGGATGACGCCATCTTCGAGATCGAGATATTTGAAGACTGGGGGGGTTATTGCGTTCATTGTACTGTTGTTTTATATATTTGTGCCAAATGATGGAGCAGGCGTTAGAGATTTCGTGAAAGGTTTGCTTCTCTATTGGAAATATCTAACAAGGTCAAATTTGCTAAGTACGAACTTCTAGGCCATGCACCTTCAAAGTCTGGAACCTCGGATCCAGGGCCTCTTGGGACGACGAAGTGCTCGAAGTCCTACTCTTCCGACATACCTTTGATACAATATGCCTTGATGATTGACGCTGGTAGTACCGGCTCTCGTATACATGTTTACCGATTCAACAATTGTGGACCCTCACCAGAGCTCGAACATGAGGAGTTCAAGATGACTGAAAAGAAAGAAGGGGGCTCAGGCTTAAGCTCGTACAAGACTGATACTGATGGCGCAGCAAAGAGTCTGGATCTGTTGATGGATGTCGCTATGGCGACTGTGCCCGATCAGCTCAAGGGATGCTCTCCAATCGCCGTAAAGGCTACTGCTGGGTTGAGAAAGCTAGGTGAGGAGATGAGTCAAGCCATTCTCAAGGCTGTGCGCATGCGCCTTGAGACAGTCTACCCGTTTCCAGTCGTGTCAGAGGCGAATGGCGGGGTTGAGGTTATGGACGGCAAGGACGAGGGCGTCTATGCATGGATCACCACGAATTATCTTCTTGGGAAGATTGGAGGACCCGACAAGTCTCCCACGGCCGCTGTCTTTGATTTAGGAGGCAGCTCAACCCAAATTGTCTTCGAACCGACCTTCAAAAGCCCTTCGAAAGGCATGCCAGAGAAGCTTCAGGAAGGGGACCACAAGTTCAGTCTAAAGTTCGGTGGTCGTGTCTTCGAGCTCTATTCGCATTCCCATCTGGGATACGGTTTGATGGATGCTCGTGAGGCTATCCATCAGCTTGTCATCCAAGCCAAGCATGATGCTTCTCCAGATGACCCTTCATGGCAGTCGAACCCAATTCCGAACCCTTGCATTGCACCTGGTATGAGCCGAGAAGTCAATGTGACTCTTAATGACGGGAAAAAGGTCACCGCAAATATGACAGGCCCCGCATATGGCAGCCCTGCGCAATGTCGTGCCTTAGCCGAGAAGACTCTACAGAAAGATGCTGCTTGCGACATTGCACCATGCTCTTTCAAAGGCGTACACCAGCCCTCTCTTGAGAAAACCTTTGCGGCTGAAGATGTGTACATTTTCAGCTATTTCTACGACCGAACGGAGCCGCTTGGTATGCCAGAGTCCTTTTCAATCAAAGAGCTCAGGGATACGGCGGCAAAGGTGTGTGATGGGGCGAGTGGTTGGGGGGTCTTTGAGAGTGTGAAGGGTGCAATTGCTGAACTTGAGGATCGACCAGAATGGTGTCTTGATCTGAATTTCATGATGGCTTTATTACATACTGGATACGAGATGCCGATTTCGAGGGAGGTGAAAATCGCGAAGCAGATCAAGGGCAATGAACTGGGTTGGTGTTTAGGTGCTAGGTAAGTGAATCCTTATATTTGGCGGCACTGAGAACTCGATCTTGAAGTAACTGATGCTGGAATAGTCTACCCTTGTTGAGCCAGGAGTCGGGTTGGCAGTGTAAGATTACTGAGACCTAGGAACGACGCAACATTTGCTTTTTTCGCTCGTGTAGAGGAAAACACTAGAGAATTTTGAACGGTTTGAAGTTGTTACATCGGCATTACAATGGAAGATTGATCGCGAACAATTCAAAGTGCTCAAATGTAGGATCTAGAATAATACAATGGGTATCTGCCATCCAATTCCTATGTACCTCTTCCGTCCTGAAGACACAACTGCTCTAGCCTGACGAATACCTCGCATCCTAAGAATGCTCCGGCGAGTAAATTTCTAGAAGAACTCGCAATAACTAATCAATCCAAATAAAATCCAGGCATTTATTGACCCGGTTACTACAACAGGAAAAACACCAGAAATCAACAAAGTTGCGCACAGCTGACGACCGGAGCTATTCGGTACTACTCTTTTGTTAACAACTTTCTCATGTCCCACGTAACGCCCGAAAGCTCCAGAAGATTTCCCCTAATTCAGCGGTACTACATATGTAGCCAGGTCATTTAGTTTTTTTTTTAAATTGATTTGGTAAATTTTTCGTTAAAAGTCAGGAAGTACATATGTATCTTGACGTTTGCTCTCCAACCCTCCCCTCTGCACATCTCACACGCACAAAATCGCTCTCAACCTTTTGTTTTTTTTTTAAAAAAGAAAAAGGGGCCCCCATTCTCTCTCTTCGCGCACCCTTTCCATTCCCCAAACCCTCCAGCAAATCCCGGACAAACCCTCCCTCCTACTAAAATCCCATCCCCCCTTTCCCTAACCCTCAGCCGTGAAAACGCCCTCTCTGCCGGCTCTTTCTGGCGGCTATGGAACCATGCTGTGGTATCCTTCCACGGGGTCCCAGCCACGACGAGGGCTGTCTCGATGGCGAGTCCACTTTAAAAACACACCGCCCTCGACGCTGGGGACGCTGGGCAGAGATCTTGCTCTTCGGGAAGAGCCCAGGCAGCTGGTTGGGAGTAGGATCGGTGGTTGTAGAGTCGTCTTTTCGGGGGGGGGTCCGATGCGCTGGGAAGGGGTCTCCTTGTTACAGTAGGAGGGTTTTCGGATATGTAGGTGCACTTCATGGGGATTTACCAGGCGCCAGGGTTGCCTCCAACCTGGATATACTTTATGGGGATCCCTTCTTCCCCAGCAGCACCATCATCATGGCCGCCTCTCCCCGCACTATCACAACCCGGATGGAATCTTTCCGTCCCCCGCCCCCTCGAGCCTCAACCGAGCCAGTCCCGCATGCGCTTTGACGATGAGTGGTTGTAGGTTTTCGCGGAGTGGAGCAGTATCTTTTTCTTGAGGTTGAACGGGGGTAGCGACTCGGAGAGCGCTATCAAATACCTTTTGAGCTTGTGGAGGGCTTAGGGATGGAGAAGGGTGGGGGGAGGCTTTAAGGAAGTGAGTTCTAGTTTCTTGGGTTAGGGGGATGGGGTTTTGTGGAGGTTGGTTCTTATTTGTTAGATTGGAGCGTGAAGGCGAACCCCCGCCCTCCCCAACAACCGCGTCGTCTTGATCGTGCAAACCTTCTCCCGCCCCTCATTCCGGTACTTCCACCGAAGCAGGCACCAAGCGCCCATAGACGGCCCTGACCCCGAGCGGGTCTCTCAGTTTCCGGCCGCGGGCAGAGCCAGACGCCGGTGTTGTAGAGAAAGCGGCGGAAGGCGTCTTCGGAGTTGTTGTTGTCTCGCGAGTCATCGGACGTGTAGGCTGGAATACCCATTCGGAGTGCAGATGGAGCCGGCGGAAGTCGCCGTTCTGGTAAGAAGAGTTTTGCCTTGGAGATGCGTGAAGCAGCCTGCGGTGCTGGGAGGGGGGGGGGCCACAGATCTGAGTCTCTGCGCGATGGAGGTAATGCGAGGGGGGGCTGGAAGTCGCGGTCAGGGCGTTGACGGTTTTGTGGCGGAAGCGTTCTTCCATGAGGTTTGGCAGGGCTAAGATGCGTTGGAGGCGGTCGAAGGAGAGGGTCTGGTGGGGGCAGAGCCGGACACTTGGGCTTGGCTTTGTGGGGAGAGTTGACTCCTTTGGCTCCGCTGCTACTTGGAGCTTGGAGAATCCCATGGTATCGGTTGTTGGAGTCTCCAAAGGAGTGAACGTAGTAGCTGAGTCCGCCCCGTGATTCTAGGCTGAGGAAGACCCAGGTGGTGGATTAGACCCATTAGGAGATCCACCATGCATGGGCGGGTAGCTCTGGTAGGTGTTGTTATATGGCATATGTGGGTCTTGGTGCATTGGGTGCATGTACATCCCGAACCGATTTTGGCCCCTCGCTCAAGGAATGTAACCTGTGACTCTGGCTTGGCCGTCCTTGGACCCCACCAGGTCCGCCATGAGGATGTCCCACGTAGTGCGGATGAGCGTATGCCATATAGTGGAAGGATATTTTGCTGGCAATTTTTGGCTTGAAGAAACTAAAAGTGCAGGATACGACTAAGTAGGATGCCCACAAGGCGGACTCGAACAGTATGTGAACAATAAGCCCTTACGAGGCCGTCGAAAGAGAAAGGTTTCGGCGTTGGACGACCTATCGGGGGAACAGTGGGGTTGATGTAGAGGAGAGGTTGAAACTGGAAAAAGGACTTGAGGTGGTTATATAGTAAAGCATGCCATTCATGGGTTAAAATGAATATGTCAGACGTGGCACGAGGACTTTGTGCAAGTGTTACGGTGAAATTCATTCCTCAGTGGGCTTCTATCCACCTGGGAACGGTGATTCATACAGATACAGATCAAAGTGACCATGTGTCTGCATGTCTTGAACGAGTAAGAGATGTGTGACGATAGTCCAAGCTAAAGAGTAAAGGAAGAGACATGGCATAACCGTAGTCGAGAGTGAAGAATGTGGACAGTGCAAAGAATTGCGGTACAGACACCAAGAATGTGAACCGCACTGGGAGCTTTCACAGAACAATACAGGATAGGAGGCAAAGGGACATATACGTATACACTAGATTATAAATGATATAAAACGATCCAAACCCCACATATTCCTCTTACCGCGCCTTGTACAGGTCTATTTGCCCGTCAAATCAATGGTCGGTAGCTCAGCCATATGCACATTCAAGCTCCCATACGGCCTCATCGTTACATTCATCACCGTACTCGTACAATTTCTCGGAGCAAGCGGCACAGGGGCTGGGATACCATGATATAGAGGCCAATCAACCTGACATCCGCGGGCAGTAATACTTGTTGGCGGCGCTCCAGATGCCCAGATTGGGTTCGCCAAGGACTCGGTACCGGTACTGTTGGCGTTGCGGTTAAACGTTAAGCTAGAAGGGTCGATGGCAATGTTCCAGGGTTGGGTAGCGGTGATGTTGTACGCGTGTACCTGCGGTGGGGGATTTGCGGGGCCATCAGGGGGAAGAACCTCGACGGTTTGGCCGACATCGAGGGCGTAGAGGAGGGCACCGTAGTAGACGGCAACGGTATCGTTGGAACGCGCGGTGGTTTGAATACTAGCGCCAAGGGTGTACTGGATGGAGTTTTGGCCGGCTGGAATGTTGACAGTGGCCATGCCGGTGTGCCCGTCCGCGGAGGCGGGTTTTGCCTCCTTGTGATCGTTGACGGAGATGGTGGACGAGACGGCCCAGGCGGGGACTCGGACGGAGAAGTCAAAGGCTTTCGTGGTGGTGATCTCATAAGAAAGGGTGTTGTCGAAGGGGTAGTTGGTATTACAGGTGACTGTGACGTGAGTGCCGTCGCCCAGTGTTGTATTGGCGGTGGCTGGGCCGAGTAAAGCGTGTCCAAGGCCGCTCTGACCAACTCGGACATAGGAGGCGGACAGATACTTGGGAAGTCCCTGAGGCATGTTGACAGTGCAGCATGGGTAGTTGGGTTCTAAGTTCTGGTTAACTTTGGACTTTGGACCGATGCTTCCAGAGATCTTACCTAGGTCCATGATGATACCGTCTTGGCCGACGTTCCAAAACGGAGACTGCGTGTCAAGGTGGCGGGCGAATGGTGCGTTTGACGTAGCAAGATATTGACGAGCCCAGTGGTCAGGGGTAAATGAAACGGGCAATGCATTGAAAGCCGTACGCTCGCAACTGTCTGCATAACTGTTGTCGCCCATGACCTGGTAAAGGTACGAGAACGAAAACATGGTCTATAGTAGAGCTTTTTAGTATGCAATCTAAGACGCAAGGTATTAAGATAATACCTCAACTGCTGTGCAAAGCTCTGCTCCTCGGTTTGGCGCCAAGCCTATCTGTCTCTCATCGCCGATGATGGAACCGGCGGAGTCTGAGTGGTATTGCATTGTCCAGCCGACTCCGTCTCGAGTAGTTTGTAAGAGACTTTGGTTCGCAGTAAATCGGCTATATAGTATCAGTACGTCATTTTCTGGAAATGGCGGGATAAAAAGCTCACTAGACGACAGCGTTCGCTTTGAGACCTATTTCCACAAGTTAGAAGCTTTACTCTTCTAGGTTTCACTCGAAATAGAATGCTTGCCTTGGCCAGTGTTCACACCGTGTACGAATGGAAAGATGGCAGAATCGCCAGTGATGGCAGGTTGAATCAGATCCAGATCCTCAAAGATGAAAACATCCTTGTTGTAGTATTGAGACCAATCGTAAGAACGTTGTTTCAACAAGTACATAGTTTCCATAAGTAACTGCTTGTTGTCGTTCCCGCTGTCTACCGGGTGTTTCTCGTACAGCCATTGGAGCGTGATCATCATGTCTTGATATCTGACCTGACCCCAGAATTGGGTGAACCCAACGTTGTCGATCAACATCCCGTGCATAAGATTGATGAATTTGTACATAGCGGGGATGGTAGTGGGAGCCTGGGTCGGGTCCGCCTCAATGAGTTGGTATAGCCCAAGGAAAAAGGGGAATCGTCCCCATAGATCTCGGGTGCTGTTCGTTGTTTCCGGGCCCAGCCAACCGTCCGTCTGCTGGTGACCGAGAACATAACTAGCAGCGTTCAAGACTTGAGTCTTCAGTCGAGCATCATCCAAACCGTATGCAAGAGCGACAAGTCCGTTGAACCAATATGGGAAACCTTCGTTCAAAGACGAGTATTCAGAATTTCCTCCTAACCAACTGGAGTCATGGACGTAGTGGTAGAAGTCGTATTCATGGCCAGCTAGTCCATCAGACATCAAACCCAGTTGGTCATGAAGCCAACCCTCAGGTTTGATTGAACCCAAAGGCAGCGGCTCGAAGGTAACAGGGACCACTACAGTTGGTGTTCAGCCGGGTCTGGGGAAGACGATTGGGGGACAACGTACATGTAACGTTGGGGACCACGACATTGGCATGCACGTTTATGGCATGGGCGTTTGATGCTCCATAGGCAGCGTGGGGTTTGAGGGCGGAGACTGAGTAATTCGACATGGCGTATAGGGGTTCTTGCTGATGAGCAATAGGCCTCTTTGTGCTCCCCGGGAAATCGCCCTCGTATAAGGAATTCCGAGGCCGCACCAAGAGCCAGAGGGGAATGATCAAGAGACACCATTGTGCCCGGTGTAGCCATAACCTCCTCCTTATGCATCGACAATCCGACGTGTGATGGTAACATCGGACCTCATTCAGCAAACCATATTGACTTTGACCCTCAACCTTCTCATTGCAGGTTGGGGCTCCGAAGGTGTGTTTCTCGTGATGTTGGTACGGTCGAGGCAAATGGGCGCCGTTATGTCCTTGTGCCCATGAACGCAGGAACATGATTCGCGCATGAAGTCACTCAGCACCTTGCGACTCGAGCTTGTTGTGCACCGAACAAGGTTCTCCGCAGCCCGTAAAGGAGGCGTTCAGGGGAGTCGTCCTTAGCCGGCGCCTATCATCCCTGTTCGTGGGGTACGTACAGTGTAAAGTACACATGGTGTACTGTGTACTCTACTTGTATTCGATCGGGTAGGATCACAGGCACAGCCAACGCAAGTTTCTGGAAATGACAGCTGCAGAGCATCGGGAACTTCGGGCAGCCTGGCAGTTAGGGTTTTCACCAGCAGCGGGGGCGGATGCGACGTGGAAGCCAAACGACCAGACTTCCCATCCACCGGATGACCATGTGTATGATACAACAAACCACTGCCACCTGCCTCTTTGATAAATCTATTCTTAGTGGAACCACTCATTCTCCTGAATTAAACATTACAGCCGAAACGTCGGGAAGCCAAACAGCCGTGACTCCCATATGTACTGTACTGTGTACATAGTCACATATAGCGCCCGTGCTATTTACTTTGTAGATGAAAACCCTCGACCCTACTCCGTACTTTCCAACGTTCAACAATCGCTTCAGATTTCCAGGGTATCCATGCGCCAAATATCAATGTCACGAACTGTTTCCGGACATCTTCTTTTAACATCTCTCCTATATTTCTGCTTTCCACTTTCCCCAGCCGGTTCCTGAGTCCTCAGCTTGCCAATTTCAAAGAGCAAACTCGCTATTTCCATATATCTCAAAACGCTCCATTCCCCGTTTAACGACTCGCTTCCAATTTGATTTTCATGAGTCCCATCGTCGTGTTCTCTAACTTTCTCGCCAAAAGATCGGTCATCTGGATTTTCGAGTAATCTAAGCGCCTTCAACTTCGGGAGGAAAGGGATCAAGAGTCGAAGAGCGCGGAAGTCCACAAAATCAACACCAAGTCCAAGCTGCTCGAGGTGGGGGCAACTCCTAATGAGGAGAGCGATGTTGTCCGCACTCAGGCGCCATTGAGGCAGGAGGAGCAGATGGCGAAGCGTGCTGCCATGGTTCTTGGCAATATTTTCAAGGTAGTCGTCCTTTAGCCCCAAGGTATCACTGACGCTAGGAGAAGAAGACGTGCTAGAAGCGGGAGAATTTAGTAAAAGCGCAGCACTCGAAATCATCGGACTGGCGCTTCTCGATTGGTTCTTGGTACGTTTCTGTGCTCCGATAAGGTAGAGCCGTTCAAGCCCCGTAAAACTTCCTAGAAATTCGCATTGCTGCTTCGATACCTTGTCGATCCGTAACATCCTCAGCTCTGCCATATTGTGTTTCGGGCGCCTACCTGTCTGGCAACGGGGATCCATAAATACATTAGCTGCTTCATCACCTTCTCCCATAACACTGTTGATGAGCGTAATCTCCCGAACCGTGGCGGTGTCAATCACGTTATCGCACGACCCGTCGTTGTGCATGTACAGATTTTGCAGTGAGATACTCCTCAAGGGCATGGTGTAGTTCGAGGACAAAACCCTCCCAAAGAACGTATTCAATTTTATACTCGGCTCTTGAGCTTCCTTCATGCGTGGACTCCAGTGGAGTTTCAGATCTTCCAGCTTCTTCGATCCAAGTAAAAGTAGGGATATATCATCCGCATAGCAAAGCGGGTCTATCTCGAGGACTTTGAGTGATTTAAGACTTGGTATCGGCGGTGCAATAGTGATTGGTTGGGGATGCCGCCTTGAAGGGAATTTGATTGTGAGCTGCGTCAAGGTCGACTGAGCGATACCTTGCCATACAGTGGGCAGCATCTTCATATTGAGTTCCCAACTGAGCACGTTAGCATTTGCACCTTGCTCCAAGCTCGGACGGCGCATACCTAAAACTATCCAGTACCCCCATCTTCTCCACCGCTACCCGCACAAGACCGTTCAATAACATACTACCATCAGGTACCCTTCCGACCTTTGCGCATTCGTCCACATCGTATTCTTTCCACTGGCCATATACTCTGAATCTTTTCACATATCCTGCTACATTCCTTGTCGCCAACCCGTTCAATCCCATGGAGAAGGGGCTCGCCATGCCACATCCATCAGGTCGTCCAGATTGCCTTGAATAGCGTATATAGTCGTAGGATCGTAAAGACACGGTTGCATAGAGCTGAGGTAAAGTCATATAATGAAAGAGGCAGCAGGTTCGACATACTCGGGCAAGGTCCGAAGGTTGATCAAGCTGTAAGGCAATGAGTCTCAACAAATGTACATCAAAGATACCGGAGTAAGAGCCACGGACATACGTATGATACTATCAGGGCTATCAGGTTCAAAGGAAGTGGGAGAGCTGAGCTTCCTCCAGGCCCATTGCCGTTACTGTGGAACGATTGGTTGAACATGTTATGTATGATATCTGGGGGCGCCATGATTGGTAGGGGTTACCGCGTTCGAGCTCAAGAGGACGTTCCAAGTGATACCAGAATGGAGGAAAGCTACATTGTTGTCAAATACTGAATAGATATCACACGTTCTAGGCGACAACAAAACGCGGTCAAAAATCATCGAAACCCGCGCCAGGTACATGCAGGGTTCACCAATCTAGCTATTGACATTAGGTGGCTCACTCACACAGTCATAGTTACTGTATGTCCTGACGTCGTATTTCTTAATTAAACAATAGTGCACGGTAGTAAGATCGTAGGATATCATAACCCCAGCGCCTTGCTAAACCCAACTCAAAAACCAGCCCCAATAGCTTCCTAAGCCCACCCGATATTCCTCATCCGATTACTGAAGAGAGGATTTACGAAATTCGATCCTCATCTTGTCTTTCGGAATAGACCCTGCCTGTACCGGGAACCGTCTGCTCTGACGAGGCTGATGCATTCGACCGAGGAGGGTTCGAGTAACGTGATATTACTGGCCCTTGACGAGGCCGAGGATTCTGAGGTGATGCGTTACCGTCTTGTCGTACACTTGTACTTGTCAGTACCTGAGCGGCATTCGTCCGGTGACCTGTAGAAGTGGTCACAACACCTTGCTGAGAAAATGCAGGCTCATAGAAATCTGTCGGCGAATAGGGAGTTCTTGATGAGCTAGGCATTGGCGTCAGCTGTGTTGCATTTTCATGCCAGTTCACAGCAGCATTGGCCAGACTGTGGACTTCGCGGGTCGCAGAATTCAAGCCGTCACTCTCTGTAGAGTCTACCCTTTTTCCGACTTCAGGTGTGGCTCTTGTACCAATGAACGAAGTCCTTCCGCTAGGTGGCGGCGCTGGAATGATTATTACCGGCACCGTGGCATTCCCAGAATTTGGTGCCTTTTTCCCACGCAGCCTGTCGAGCGTACTGAGATACGGAGAGGCAGCCGTCGGTTCTGTTGGTATTGTACGAGTCGGTGCCGAGGACTCTGTCATCCTCGAGAGACCTTGTGACACTTCCGGTGGTGGCGTTTTGCGATCTTGTCCGAACACACTTGACCATATCGACCTTCCACTGAAGAGAGATTTCACCTTTGAATTGTTTCCTGTTTTTCTGCTGTTCCGTGTGGGTGTAACTGGCTGGAGCTTAGGCTGCTGAGGACATTCCCCGGAATAATCTGAGCTCGTATCTGACAGGTGTCGTCCCGGCGGATTAGATTCAGAGACTGTATGATGATGCACCACGAGATCGGGAATGACAGCGCTAGTGGTATGACCCCTGCTGATGGGCGAAGCCACTGCAGAAGGTTGAGTTGGGTAATTGGCACATAGGTGGGTTCCTGCTGCTTGGACTTCTTGTCTTAATGCGTTGTGATGGCCAAAATCTCGGCCGGGGTTCTGACCAGCGTGTACAAGCTGTCGAGATCGGGGCAATCGGCTCTGCACAGTTATTGTGCCCTTCCAGCCGGTGCTCGTCCCGCGTCCCGGGCTTCCACCACTCCCATGACCCAACTGATTTTCTCGGTGCGCTTTCGGCCAACTGACTTCAGATGATGGCGTACTTTCCAGCATTTCATCGCCGTCATATATCTCCCTACCAAGTATACCATCTTTTCTCTCCTCTGCTTCGAGCGCCTCTATCCGCTCCACCCACTCCCAAACAACGACACTTGCTGCTGCCGCACCGACCCAGCGTACGTACGTGCCCCAGCCGGAAATGTTAGGCTTTGCAATGTCCAAGATAAAGAATACAAGGGGTATCAGTATAGCTACAAGAGATAGCATGGCCAAGAGGCAGATATTGCGCATTTTTGGATGGAAATAGGCAAAACGTCCCTTCTGGAAAGAGTAAAACATTACCATAGCAGCATATATGAGGCTCAATGCCGAAGAGAAGAGGTAACTCAGTGCTGGGACTGCATTGTCAAAGTTCCGAGGCCGGATTTTGAAACTCTCATATAGAAGGCAGTCTAGAGCACTGAAAATTGTATCGAGTGTAATGAGAACCAATCCGGTCCATTCAATGATGATTTTTTCTTTGTGCCGTGGGAAGAGCTTTATCAACGTCTGCGCCTGCGCAAGCCAGAGGAAGATATCCGATAGAAGTCTGATAGCTTTGATAGCCGTGCCTCTCACCACACTATCCGTAAGAGCAAGGACATCCTGGTACCCATCATTATATTGTGCTCGGGCCACCCTGAATGTATCGACAGAAGCATATGTCAGGGAGACTGCAACAGTCAAAGCGGCGGCTTTTTGCAGCCATGGTCTTCCCTCGGCTCCAATCACCGACGTAGTCCCAGAAGCCCGACTGATCATGCCCTTATGGCCCAAGAAGCCTCGTCCTCCTCCAACACCACCAGCAAATAGAGTTCGGGGAGTGATGAAGAGAATGAGGACCAGCATATAGCTGATCACTGTCGCCGCCGCAATTGCGTAAATCTGTGGGGAAGTCGAAGCGTAGAAGGGATTTTGATCATTGAACACTTGCGAATCGGCCTCTGGGGGCGTCGAATCAATATTTGGGACGCCAGTGCATGCTGGTTGGAAGACAGCAGCTTCGGTGATGGTTAAAATGGTCGAACTCCCAATGTTCAAAAAACCACCGGATGGTAACCTAAACGGCGTGCAGGTTTTCGGTAGGGAGGTAGTGGTGCCCGTTGGGGTCGCCCAAATCTGGCGGCGAAGAGGGTTTAGGTCGGGCGGCATGCTCTACCGAGGCGGAGAGGAAAGGAAATGCTTGCTATATTGTGGTTCCTAAATCTTTCTTGGTGACTTTTAAGCGGTCCAAATCTACCGACTCGACTCCACGACTTTTCACGAAATCAAGGACTTCGGCAACAGGTAATGCTCGGCATGCGATAGGTTGTTGATGCTGTGAGCGGGTGTCTTGAGGTTCGAGAATCATAGTGCCCTTATGAATTAGCTTCCTAGCCAAGTTCAGATGTATACAGTCGACGTGGAGTTTTAATTGCGAGATCAAGTTTTCAACGGTGAGGAATTAACGATGTTGTCGAGGTAAAGGTAAAAGTGGGATGTCCATGTCAGATTTGAATGTCGGGAAGTGGGATGCCGCTGAGAGGAGGCTTAAGCATAAATCAGTTATGCATAAAGCGATGACGCATACTTGGGTACCTCGGTACGAGTATGTCGCTCGAATGTCAAGCGCTCAAGGGCTTCTATTCTATTGGTACTTTAGGGAAACAATAATCTAGTGACTCCACGATTCCATCTGCTCGCTCCCCCCTCTTCGAGCCAATCAGACGCGAGGAAAAAGGTTACATGTAGAATCTTCGATCTCGAATGCTTGAATCTGCTCGGCTCGCGATATCCGTGCCCCGCCCTAAGCTCAGAAGCGAAGGATGAGCTTGGGGCGGGGCACGGATAACCGTTTTGAATCATTGAGGATTACGGGTCTTGTTTGGGTGTTCGTAAGTGTTTCAATGTTGAGAAGCTGAACCAAATTAGCACAGAATCGGGTACAGAATACATGAACCGTGAGAAGTTTGTTACAACCACCCTCCCTAAAATCCGATAAAATACTCATCGAAATATGCAAACTCCACGCAAAACAACCCCGTAACCATTCCCCCCAAAACCCATCAACCCAATCATCTCCCCCTCACCTCCCTCGCCCTCTTCCTCAACGCCTCATTCTCAATAATCCACCCCCTCCCCTCGGCTCCCTCCCCTTCCCAACCCCCCACCACCGCCTCAATCAACGCAGCCGCTAACTCATCCACTTTGATCGAAGGAAATAGACTTAAGACCGCGGGCGTAAATATCGAGCCCTCTTTCGCCAGCACCAGCGCAGGGCGCGCAATGATGGGTTCGAAGCTTTCGGGTTGCGGGGCGCTGTGAGTTAGGAGGCGAGTTTCGACTTCGCCCTGTGCTGCTTCGTCAGAGGCTATTTGGGCGGACAAGGGAAATGGAAAGGTATGGAGTCAGGGAAAACGGTGGGAATTGGGGGTGTTACGCGTATTTTTCGCATCTCAGACAAAAACCACAATTTCTTCCCCCGATCGCGGGTGGCGAGGGCGCCGCTGCAGTAGACGAAGCGGAACTTCTTTCCCTCATTGACTAGCTTTGAAAACTCGGAGCAGGCGGAGAGGGTGTAGTCCAGGTTGACGCGGCGCGAGATTTTGGGGTCGAGGGATGTGGTGCCGAGCGCCCTGTGGGTAGAGGGGTTCAGGATTGTTTGGGTAGGTGTGTGTACGAGTAGAAGAACATGAATGCATGTAAATGCCTCATCTGAAAAAAAAGCCGCTTTTTCTCTAGATGTTGAATTTATTGAGGGAATGTAAGATATATGGAAGAACAAACCATATACACCCATCACACCCCTTCAACTCCCCCAGAACCTCCTCCGGCATTCTCGTAAAATCCTCCAAAAGTACAACTTTGAGTTTCGGGTCTGAAACTGGAAGAGCGCGGCGCGACAGAATAATCAGGGATGTTATTTGCGGGTGAGAGAGACACTGGAGGAGGATTTCCTGCCCGATGAAGCCGGTGCTGCCAGTGAGGATAATTTTCATGGTTTTGATGAGGGAAGGAAGATAGATGTTAGATGAGCGGGGGTGAAGAGCGGAGTGTGTAAATGGACGGGGATGTTCCTTTCTTCGTGTGACCGAGATGCTCGCGCAGGGCAAATGTATGTTTTGCGTATCTCCTCTAACAAGAAGAAGAGAAAGCCTAATCGTGCCACGCTGACACCTACTAAAGTACGGAATAGGTGCTGGCCACCTAACGTTCACCACCCATATGACGTTTTCCCCTCACCAATTCTGCGGGGAATCACATACAAAATCGAAAAATCTCTCAAATTCTTTGCACTTTAACAATGTAACAACGCACAAAGACAATGGTATGCAACAAAAGTTCAATTAACTGTTAATTATATGAAGAAACTAAACATGAAAAAAAAATTCAATATATATGTTGATGCGTGCATGAGTTGTGAATTTGAGAAATCGGGAATTTTTGTATGCTTCAATTTTCACATTTTAGCAACGCAACGAGATATTATGATTTTCGTTTCGATAGAGATTTAGATTTAAACATTTTTATTTAACTTCTAGTTTAAAACACTTTATTGTGCGTTGTTATGAAGAGATTTTTCGATTGGTGAGGGGAAATCGCTTACAGAGCTCAGCCTTACCGGAGCAATCGGCGTTGAGTGGATGACATATCGCTGGCTCCCACGGCTCCTACTAATATTATGTACATGTAATCGTTCTTCCTCTGTTTCTACATGCTTCGATATATTCAAAGAGCAACCCAATTAGCATACCAATTTACTCCAAGAACACTCTACGCAATATGTCACACTCATTATATGACGACACAACGCCCGCAGAGGTGAAGAACGCCAAGGTAATACCACCAATGTCAATAGAAGACGAGCATTCATCTGATTCTGGTGTCAAGGGTCTTCATCTCATCACCATGAGCACCCCCAATGGCCAAAAGGTGCAGATCATGCTCGAGGAGCTTGCGGATATCTATGGCACAGAATGGACCACCACCAAGATGTCAGTAACATCATACCCTTCGGCAAACCATGTATCCTAACGAGGTCCACATAGCAACATCATGACCAATGAACAGAAGAAAGACTGGTTCCTTCGACTCGACCCGAACGGTCGCATCCCCGTCCTTGTGGACAATACGAAATCTCCTCCATTTCCGGTCATGGAAACAAGCGCCGAACTCCTTTACCTCCTTAAGTTTGCCGATAAGAACGATGAGTTTGGCTTCAAAGACGAGCTCGAACGTAGTCAAGCCTTGCAATGGCTGTTCTTTTGGCACGGAAGTGGTGCGCCATTAATGGGACAGTTTAACCATTTTAACAAGTTTGCTAAAGAGAAGATCCCATGTATGTCCCGCTACCCCTCATAGATAAGCGGTTGCTGAGCAGGGGACGCAGACGCTATTGAGCGCTTCAAGAACGAAACCCTTCGAGTGTACGGCGTGCTTGAGATTCAACTCTCAGGGAAGTACACTGGCAAGCCCCGTGACTACCTTGCGGGTACCGGTAAGGGAAAATACTCGGTTGCGGACATTGGTACCTGGCCTTGGGTCGCAAAATGGGAGTTTTCCGGCCTTGCAAAGGAGGATATGAAGGGTTTCCCACACTTATTGAAGTGGATCGATCGTATCGCCGAGCGTCCTGCTGTTAAGCGCGGCACCGGAGAGAAGTATCAGTAAAGGACTTTGGAAGGCTGAATTGAAGGCCTTGACGAATAATGCTTAGTGAAATGTCAGAATACAACAAGCTCAGACCAAGTACCTGCATCGAGGGCCTAAATTATGCATCGTCCTTCATCTGCTGCAGCTTCCTCCGCTTCTTACAAAACTTTCGACGTATCTTTTTCCATTCTTCACGATATTTCTCATTTTTACTGTATGTTTTCCAACAGCGGTACGGTTTGTATGGATCGTCAAGGACGCCGAAATCACTGTCAGTGACAGGTGAGTGTAGTCGTTGCCTGTATGAGTCTTTGGGATGGGATGGAGGGCGAGATCGCGAACGTGTCTGCGTAAAGTGGTCCATTGAGAGCATAGTGGTTGTTGGTACTCTGATTGGTGGGGTCCAGGCTGTTGGTACATTTATCAAAGAGAGATCTACCTGCCGTGGACGTTCCGTGTGGCAGAATGGGCATGTGAAAAGAGTCAATTCAAGTGTGCGATCCCGAAGCTCAAGATCCGCAGAACAAGTTGGACAACGATCGGCTAGTCGGTCAAACGCAACGCTAGCGATGTTAATGAGGTTCTGTGTTGCAACACCACGAGATCCTATTCCAAGCCAGGGATCAGCTCGGCCTTCATTCATTCTCCTCCAGTGTGGCGGTCTACCGATCGATCTGGGGTCGCCAGCTGCTACACCCGGCCAAGGACTGTTCTGATGGCTAATGGGCGATTGCCACATCGACGCCCCATAAGAGTTAGGTTTGACCCTGGTATCAGGACTTATTTGAGAATCCCCGTTTCGACCTTCGCTATCAAAGACTCCATTAATGATGAATGCGTTGTTGGAGAAGAATTGGTTTCTCATAACGGAGCTTCTCGCAACGGAAGGCAAATCGTTGTCATCTGTAATAGCCAATCCTAGGCCTTCTACTTTCGGTTTCGCCGGGAGTATAAACTTGGAAGGTGAATTGCTCTTATCAGCTATAGCCAATCCTAGAATTTCAACATTTGGTCTAGCTGGCAGAGTAAAAGCCTTATCTGAGCCACCAGATTTGCATTTGGCTACAAAAATCAATGCTGCTCTTTTAGACAGTGTTGATTGCTGTGGACTCACCTATTTTATCACCCTTCGACAGTCCATGCTGTTTCAACATTGATACCCAGTACTGGCTTGCGGAAGCCAGGACGCGCAGACTAACAGCCCAAGTGAGTGCTATGTGCATGTACTGTGACGTTGAGCGTTGAGCTTTAACAGGGCATTTGTATTTCATTCACGGTTCTGGAAACGTCAGTGCAAGATAAATATCACATGAACTTTCATACTGGCCCTTATTGATCTTAGTACCCCAGCCCAGGATATTCTGATAAGTCTAAGAAGCATTGCGGAGAATCGGAATTATCAGTGACATCTTCGGCGCCGAAGCTTGTTCACAATTATAGTTGCTGAACTGATAGATCGACGAGGAAAGGTGGAAAGGAGTATATATATCACTTTGATATCAGATTTTCTATCTTGTGGAACCTGATCGTCCGTACTGCGCGGGTATCAAGTTTTTGAAGAGACGTGGAACTTCAGATCGCAACTCGTTAAATCGCCTACCAGAGACTCGCTTCGTCAAAACCTACAGAACAGCGTTTTCTAGGGGTGAGCTCTCCATTTCCTCGACCGTCAAACTCCTCAATATTGCCCTAGAACCGGATTTTCAAAGAGGAGGGACGAGTAGGCAACGGTAGACATGATTTAGGTGGTCCTTCCATGACCTCTGCGATGTTAACAGGATGGTACTTGTCTTGATCACTCGAGGCGACGGAATGAGATACCGTTCTCCTAGGTTCCAAATCTTCTTGAGTAGTGTCGATATCCTTCCTCAGATCACTCTTTGGGATGCGCACAGGAAATGCGAACCTAGTGCCATCTCTCCGCGGTCTAGCAACAGCCACAGAATCTTTGTCCTCGCCAGTCTTCCCACTGGGACCAGGAGTCGCGGATCTGGATACGCCCCACAGCGCCTGTACAAGAGACCGATTATCGCTGTCGATGTCAGCTTTCTTGAAGGTGCGTGGAGTTGCGCACCTTGGTTCGTTGTGCTGCGTCCATTTTGTTTTTGCGATAGCAAGAAACCCAAGTAGAGATTCGGCCTTGATAAGGGGACATGCAGTCTTTTGTTTGATCTCATTGTATCCGCTCGAGGCATGGAAGTCAATAAGCTCGTTCTCGTGGTTAGCTTCCATCAATTTACAGACTTGAAGAGTCTCGCTCTCAGTCAAACCACTTGTATCGCAGTCCTTGATAGCGTCCTTCACTCGTTTCGCATAGACATCGCAGATGCGATCTTCTTCAGTATTGAAGCAATCAGGACAGAGTGGTTGGGTAGCTGTGATCAGCCGGGGCTCTTCGTTGACAGCTAATGTATGGAGAGAAGCTGAGCGCCCGGCCTTGGTCTTACGGTTGAAGAACCAGCGGGATCGATCAACTGGCTCGGTTGCATCATACACTTCTTTGCCTCTGCCTTTGCCTTTGCCTTCGGCGTTCTTTTGGTTACGCTCTTGACCTTCTGCAGGGGCCGGTTCGAAGATCAAACTGCCTTCGGGGTATTTGTTGGGGTCGTGGTGGCAGGTATGGCCGCAGCCTTCGTAGCGAAGGTCGAAAATTTCGGACATCTCTCTGGTTAGATTAATTGACAAGGTCGTGAGTGGAAGATGAGAAGCAGAAGAGTAATTCTGGATGCGTATATTTTACAATGAGCGCTGTGAGTCAGACATTGTTCACTCAGCGTCGTTGTCTTTACTTCTATAGCCTAATATATGGTAAACGATGCAGATCTTCAAGAGAACAACGACGACAAAGTCATTGTTCACGATTGTCTCCAGAGGTCTGTCACGTGTTTAAGAGAACAGCAAAAACATTGCTTGGACAAAGGATGCCTGAAACATCAAGGCGAGGATTGTCCGAGAGAGTTCTATGAGCATATCTTTTAAAATACAATCAACGCATCTCACAATATAGAAGATGAAAAGTGCTGGAGGAAGAAGAGATCAAGAGCAAGGCCTTTGGCATCAAAAGCTAAGGCCACCAACTTGTGACATTATGAGAAGCCAAGAAATCAACCGATTTGATTACAGATCGAATCCCGGTTGGAAAAGGGGAAGTGCCATGTATGGAATCGAAGAAAATCATGAATTTACAAACTGAGTAAGGTCTAACATTCCTCAAAGTTAGGCATTAGAAGAATGTGGTGGACAACCAAATTAGATCTATGAGGCGACCCAATTAGTTCGTTGAAATCAGCATCATCTAGAAGTGTCAATCTGCTGGTAGTACTGCGATGCTCGGTTAATCCCACATAGGATCCTTTGTTAGAACCCCTCGTCGTACGGTTCCCGAAATGTCAAGAAACCGCAAACAGTACTGCGTGCAACAAAGAAAGCCATGACGAGAGGGTGCGTGACAGAAAAGATAAGTAAAGCAAGAGATCCTGGCTTACTTGAACAACTTCAAACCTACAAATATCGCACAGCATCGAAACCACACCGTTGAGCCAACGAAAAGCACGCTCCGTGAAAGAAAACATCTCAGTATCTCCATCTATCCGCACCTACCCACCTCCTCCCTCCAGACCCACCACACAACCATGCCCCGAACCTCCCCCCGCTTCGCAAAACCCCCCACCCTCCCCTGCGGCCACCCCATCCCCTCCGCAGTCATCTGCCTCTCCACCGAACCCTCCACCTGCCAAACCTGCTACCTCGCCCAAGAATCCAGCATCTGCGAGCAGCACGCGGTTCAGCAACGGCAGCAGCTTGCCCAATACAAGCGAGAAAACAAGCCGCAGGATACCATTGATTGGATGCGCCAGATGTCGGAAAACGATCTTCAAACGCAGCTTACGTACTTCAGGGCGAGGAGGATGGCGCAGACGGATGAGAGTGTTAGGGCGAGGTTGGAGCCGCTGTTGAGGAGGGAGTCGATTTTTAGTCAGGAGTTTTAAGGGTGGGGGCTGTTAGAAAGTTTAGAAATGTCAAACTAGTTGGTACATTTGAGACTTTTGGATTCTAGACTGCCTATGATGAGCGTTATCCCCAATTCTTTTGGTGAACACTCTACAGGTTCTGTATAAACCCAGAAACTGTTCGCGCGCATCTGAACCTGGTTGAGGGAATATACACAAAGAAAGGGATGATTTCCGAAAACAGTGGTCCGAGTAGCCGAAATAAACGCGCGCTTAACATAAAATCCTCCAACTCGAAGCCTCACCTCCGAACATCATGCTCTGTACAAAGATGCTCGCCCTTGTGCAAAGCCACGCAAGAGGAGTTTGCAATCCATCATGTGCGCATCATCTGACAAGTGGACCTTTTACGAATCCAGGACAACACGCCTCTCCGTCAAGTTGTCCCGGACTCTGTTCTCCCTTTACCATATCGAACTCATGTCTTTCTATGCAGGGAAATTCGAAGTAAACACGTGTGAACCATACAGGACCTTCGTTTGTTTCTCAGTTGACATGACCATACGAGTTTGTCCAGGGTGGCCTACCGGAGCGAGGATATCACTTGTCCTCCATTGTCAAATCGATCATGACCTGCTTCTTCTTCGCTGGCTCGGTCTTCACTGGCTCAGTCTTCGTTGGCTCGGTCTTCGCTGACTCCGTCTCTGCTTCCTTCTCTTTGATGCTCTTCTGCAGATTTCTTGCTTCCTTCTCCCACTTCTCCTCACGCAAACGCTGGGCTAATATCTGCCGCTCTATCGCGCGCTGTTGCTCGACTGTCTCTGGTGTGCAATGAGTCAATTCTCTTGCTGGTATTTGATGATGGGCGAGAGGATCGGGATCCATTTTTACTTGCGGGACGGCTTGAACGCGCCGTGTATCTTCGCGAGGAGGTAGGCGAGAGTGATGAACGTCTGATTCACTGACTTCTGAATCTCTCTTTTCGGCTCCTCCCTCTATGGTCTTTGAGTCAGTCTTTACTTTCCCTTGCTTGCCTCCCATCACTATTGTCTCCTTGGTAGCAATCTTGGCTTTCTTGTTCTCATAGTTCACTGATGGTTCAAGTTCATATTTGAGATTCTGCAGTTTGTCTCCCTGGGAGTTTGAGATATTATCAATAGTAGGCGAACGCGGGCGCTTGGCTCCCTGGAGATTTGACACTGACGAACGAAAAACGTCTGCACCGTTATGTCGAATGCGCGTATGTGGTGAGCGAGAGCGTCGACCATGCGAACCGCCATGGTGAATAGGCGAGCGTGAAAGCGAGCTTGCGCTGGGTCCATTAGGTGTGCGGGCACTCTCTACTGAACTTACGTTCACAGGTCGAATATGGTTGTTCACATCTCCCAGAATGGATCTCACAAGCCTATGTCCACAAAACCCACAAAACTGAATGACTCTTCCGTAGCGTTCATCATAATCCTCAAACTGCGCATCGCATGTCCCGCAGTACCTGAAGGTCTCATGTCCCGGAGGTCCGAATTGGCCTGGACGTGTCTCTGCTGGGAGTTGCATAATTACCGCTGTACTCGTGGAAGGATAAGCATCCGTACGAGCTCTATGATTACCCGCACCAGATTCGATGGCTGGACAGGTCGTTAACGATATCAATACAAGGGAGTATGTTCTTTACTCACCTTGGCTGCTTTGCTTGCCTGAAGACTGGCTAGGATCAGTTGGAGCCATTCTTTCACTTTGCTTCTCAAGTGTTTTACGCAGTTTGCAACTTTCAACTTGACGAAAAGGTTATGAAGTCGGGTGGCCGACTTAGTCCTTCCTTATCCGACAATAGTATTAAGAACAGAGTGTTTTTGGGTCTCTCTAACTTTCTGTCTATGAATGTCTTGAGCAAAGTTTTGTCGTGGTAAGGAAGAATATAGGCGAGTCAAGGTGAGTTTGGATTTTGTGTTGATCTCGCTTGGAACAAGTACCATTAATGGTAAGGCGCCATCTGGTAATCACGTTTTAGTATCATCACTTCGGCTCGTCTAGTTGCTATAATTCTACATTCAAGGTCACTTCTTCTGGTTTCAGGTCACGGAATATTACCTGGTGGGATGCAGAATGTTCAAACTCTCACCAAAACTCAACCAGCTGTGCCCGAGATGTTAGGGGAAAATCCGCGCGTTATCATATTGAAAAGGGATTGTTGAGATTGAAAGTCTCCTCAGGATATCAGGTGAATCCACGAACTCCAGGAACCTCGATTCAAGGTCTTCAAGAAGCCTTCAGTACACACGCTCTCAAGGCTGGCTTTGTGTCTAGATACAATGGGTGTTTACATGGAAGGCGCCCCAGATGAAGATGTAGCCACCAAAGAGCAGCCAGCTTAAAATGCAGAAGACCGTTATCCTGAAACGCCCAATAAACAAGGATATACTTTTGTGCTGACTCCTCATATTAAAGTGTTTGACAGTTCGCCATCAGAGACAAAAGCACAAATCCGTAGGATCAAGGTATTGAGGCGTGCTGTAAGGACGAATCCACCTGAGACTTAAAAGTCCGAGTCGAACGCCTATGCAATAATCGGAAAACTGAAACCATCTTCTTCGTAAGCGGAAATTGCTAGCTGTTTTCGCTTCATCTGGCCCAGTGCCTTCACGTACATAGGCTAATTGACAGCCAGAGCATAGCTCAGCTGGCTACAAGAACATGATGCAGCTTGGCATACTCCACTGAGATTGAGATACATCCGCTCATATTTGAATCACACCAATACGATCTTACGGTAACGACCGCAATGCCTGAAATATCTCCTAGTCGAGTATTATGTGCATTACCGGTGCTGATATCGATCTCCTTTTTTGATTTTCCGGCTCATCTGTTGCCTCTTCTTCCCTTGTTTTGACTCCCTCAATTTTGAGTTCTCCCACTGATTATACGCATCCTGTTTCCTCGTCTTGTCAAGCCGACTGCTCCCATTTTTCTTCAGTCTACAACCCTGTTTCTGATCCGTTGAAGGCATGGCAAGACTCCCAGGCGCATCAGAGCATGGAGTCACTCCTTCAAAGCGCGTGAGCGGTGTGTGGACCTGAGATCGTTCTGGATCCCCGAATTTTAGCGGCGAGCCAGAGTTGTGAAGGGTCGGGTCCCGGAAGCGTATAGGAGGCGACGGGGAGTGCGGAGCTGGGGAAAGAGACCTATGGATACCAATGTCCTCAATACCTGCACTTGGAGAGCGAGAGCGTGGAGCGTTATTTCCGCCAACGATCGCATTCCACAGACGGTCTATAACATCCTGATGAATAGTTTCCAGGAGTATGTCCTGGCAAAATGGACAGTACAGATCGTTCTCGCAGTGGCGTTGATTAAAATACTTCTCACAAGTATCACAGAACCTGGAATAGTTTGGTTCCAGTGCTGTTGGAGGGGATTGAAGTCGCTCAACTGGGTTGTGAACGTCGGTGGCGGGTTGAAGGTCTGAAGTCCTGTTAGCTCACCAAAATGGCACATGTCCTAGTGGTCTCGCTCACTTCCTGCGTCGGAAGACATTCTGATATTGTTCCTGCTGTTGCGGTTGCAATCGTTGCTTCGCTGTAAGTGATGGTTGCTGCTACTGTTTTTGCTGTTGACGTTGTTGGCAAGGCTTCACTTTCATCCTATTTCTCAGTCTCCGTCCTCACTCCTCCTAGTCAAATTCCCTAATATCGAATAATTCCTTCACTATCCGATTATCCTAATAAAAACTACAACCGACGTGAAGCTCATCAAGCAATAGAGAATCTCTGCGCGAGCGTTGGTGATGCCAGCAATGATGGTCGTAAAGGAAAGAGAAGGAAGAAGGGAGGTGAGGTTTATAAATCGATGCGTTACCCTGACGCTAGTACCGTTTCCTGAATTCCACTTCCATTTCCACATCCAACCTCCAGCCCAACTCTCTCCAGTCCCCCCTCTTTAGATTCGAAAACATCAAATCCAAACCATATCCAAGCCCACCCAACTCCCACACCCCCCTAATCCCCACAACACAACCAAACGCTGGAGATACCCATCCACCAACAAATTGCTCATATCGATGTATCCCATGAATCGCTGCCCTAAAATTCATCGGAATCTCCGCCGACGAATAGGCGTAACTTTTCTCTCATTTATGGATCAAATGATCTGGAAACTAAGTAGGCCCAATTCCCCCCCTTTTTTCTTAAAAAACAACAACAGCCCCAACACACACAAAAAAAAAGGACGAGAGAATCAGCAGCTACACGAACGAACACACACCCCCCAAGCCCCTACCTAGTGAATGCTCCAATCGCCTGCCTCCCCCAAATTCAGCCCGGGATACTTTCCCCCTTATCGATTGCAGCGGCTTTATGGACTTTCATAGCATTCAAGTTCGTCGTGGATAAAATCATCTTCATAAACGTCAAGAACCTCCTTTCCCTTTTTTCTACTGTATTTTTATTTAAACCAAGCACCCCCCTCCCCTCCCCTCCCCTCCCCTACATAATGTACATAGCTCGCACTCCAAACTAAAAAAACCACCAGCAAGCCGCCAAAAACAACCAAAACCCCCCCAATTCCTTGCCTTTTTCCATCAAACACGTACGTCCCCCAGTGTTGCGCGGAGAGAGAATTTGTGCATGGTTGAGGACTTTTATGTTACGGATTGCTGGGGTTGGGTTGGATATTTTTATTTTGGAGCTTTTTTTTTTGTGGCGGTGTGAAGGGGGGAAGCAGGGAGGGAGAAGGGAGGGAGAAGGGAAGGGGTGGGGGGAAAGGGGAGGGAAGACGGATGGCAGGTGGGAGTTGGCAGCGAGTTGCTAGTCACTGTCCCCCCGCCACTGGGGCTGGCTAAGCGGATCAGTCCGGCGCTCCTGCGGCGCTGCTGTTATGGATGGTGCGGGGCTCGAAGGTTTGGCTTTGGGATGGGCGAATGGGGGGGGGGGGGTGGGGGTTGGGTGTGTATGACATGTTTTCCTGTATGTAGGTTCCTTGCTTGCTGTATATTGGGAAGGGTTGGTTATTGGGGATGGGTGATTGGGAGCGCGGCGATGGAGGCTGCGGAAGGGGTTTTGGCCTAGTGGGGTTAGGAAGCGGTGTCGTATCAAGCTACTTTTGATAAGAGTGCTTCCCGGGTGTTGCTGGCGGGTGGGATGTTGGGTACATATGTGAGCACGAGTGAGCGGAGTGCAAATTTTGGTCGATTTCGTCAGTATCCGGATGAGGAAAATTGCCAACTGGAAATGTCGTTTCTAGACGCTCTCCCATGTCTTCGAAGACAGGTCTGTTATAGCCCCTGACAACGCCAAGCTATGCCCCTAATACCCTCCCATGCACGCAAGCCGGACCGCAAGGACAGGAATTTTTTTGTACAACTAAAATTCAATCGCAAACCTCTTCCTCACTCTCCCCCCAAAGTAGTAGAACAGCACCGGCGACGGCGTCAACGCCAATGCGCAGAACCCAAACGTCGAGATGCCCCACCCATACCCGACCTTGTCGAACAGTGCTGGTGCAAACAGCGGCGCCACACCCCCAACAATCGACCGAAATACCGTGCCTGCCGCAATCGCCGACGCGACGTATTTGGAGAAGGAATCTATATAGTAATTCTGCACGCAGTTCATAATAGTGATCTGGCCTAGCCCGAACAACACGGTGCTCAGAATCGTGATGGCCCAGTGGACATGATACTCTACCGTCCACGCAAACCAGAACAGCGACAAGGGCACAAGGACAGCGCCGATGTTGGCGAGCGGGAGGCGAAACTCGGGTTCGGGGACGTCTTTGTTGCGCGCAGTCAGGGCGTTGTAGATGGTATCGATGTGGGGGATGAGGAACAAGACGGAGGCGAGGAAGCCGAGGCCGGGGGCGAGGTAGAGAAGACCGACCTGGGTGGTTGAGAAGCCGTAGCCCTCGCCGAAAATAGCTTGAAAGTTGGTGTAGAGGCTGTAGTTCGTGCCGAAAATTATGGCTTGGTAGATGGACATTATGAGGACAATGGGCTGAGTGAAGAGAATTTTTAGGGGGCGGTTCATGCTGGATAGGAGTTTAGTTCTGAACGGTCTGGAGTCCTCGTTGGCGATTTTATAGTGACCTCCATCGGCTCGTTCGCGGTTCTGTTTACGGGTCTCAAGGAGGACAGGGGCGTAGGTTTCTTTGAGGAAGAGGAAGCCGGCGATGGTGTTGGTGGTACAAACGATGGCGAGGACCCAGAAGACCCAGCGCCAAGAGAGGTTTTGGACGATTAGGCCGCCGAAGAGGGGGCCGAGGGTCGGTCCGAGAAGAGGGCCCAGGAGATACCAGCCGAATATGGAGCTGGGTACGTTAGTCTATGGTGATGAGGTGGAGAGATAGCGGAATATTGAGAGATTTCAAAGAAACCTGCTGTTCGAGGATTGTAAAGCATGATGCGTTGGACGGTACGACTTACGCTCGTTCGCTTGGATCAAACATATCACTGATAGTTCCTCCCCCATTTGCAATCCCTACACCTGAGGACCCATCAGCCCGAATTTCTTCTCAAGGTCAATCGTTACATACTCCCGAAAAACCCCGACACGGTCCTCACAACAAGTAGCGTCTCAATGTTCGGGCTTAGTGCAGTTGGAACCTGCAAGATTGCAAATACCGAGAAACAAACAAGATACAATCTCCTCCGCCCAAAAGTTTCCGACAGTGGAGCTAGGATTAGAGGACCTATACCAAAGAGAACCAGAAATCCCGTCGTAGCTCCTACGACAGCATTGGGGGAGGTTTTGAGATCGGCGGCTATTTGTTCGATGCCGGGAGTGAACATGGAACTTGCCAGGGGGCTCAGGACTGTGATTGTTAGTCTGGCTGATTGAATTTTTGGGATTAGGAGGGAGAGTTGGACCGGCCATGAAGGCTATGACTGCCACATTGACGAGTTTCCTTGCTCGAGACCAGTGGCGAGGGTTCTCATCATCTTCTTTGGAGAATTCAATGATCTATTTGAGGTTTAGAAAGCAAAATTTTGAATGGTATCCTAGGATTTACCTCTCTAGTATCCTCATGTTCTAAGTCTCGCAGTAAGGGACTGCGTTCATCTCTGTCGTTTGCCATCTTTCTAAATGTGACTGGAATACGTCTCAGATTTATATAGATGACGAATGTGTGCTGCTACAATTCGTCGTGTCCCAATCTACATGAAGGCGTCCGAGGAGCGAAGGGGAGACGCAGTTCATTCCTCCAACCTGATCACAGAGCATAAACACATAGAAAGATAATCGAAACCTACCAGAGCGTTTGACACCATGACCGATTTCTTGCAAAAGAGAGCGCCACGCGGGGAGCAAAAAAAGCCCGACTCACAAATTTTCCCCGCACTCAACCATCAAATTTAAAAGAGATATATTATATTTTAATAGTCTGACATTCTACTCTCTTCTTCTATAACTGCTTTTAATCGCTCTGGCATAGTAGAAACCTTCCCATTTATGTACTTCTGTGAGAAATGGGACCATCCTTCGTAAATCAGCGTGAGCGCCCATGTCATTTCGCTTGGAAGAGGTTAGCTCATGATCTTATCTTATCTTATCTTATCCGCTAGTGCATCTGGGCTGTGACCCTCAGATTTATGATCAGGTCAGATTCGAACTATGTACTTGTGTATGTGTATTGTATTGGTGTTGTATTGCACGATGAACTCTCACTCAATTATGGTCTACTAGTAGGAGCGTTGATTGATCGACTCTGGACGAGTCTCTAAGAGTGAATGGTCACTATGATCTTTTAAAACTTGGAATCATTGCTATGCGGTTTCCATAGGCGGTAACCGATTTGACGGCTTTAGATCATCGCCCATGAAGCTGGAATAGTCAGGCCTATCATGGATTCCAATACTCATGTAAGGTGGTGTTTGACGCCTCCCGTGCTCTTACAGCAACTGCCGGTGATACCATCCATGCCTCAAGTCATTCTTTCTCCTCCCGCTTTCTCTTCAAATCCTCCTTGGCCTCTTTTGGGCTGTCCTCGATCAGTTCGCTCTCGTTGCTAATTCCAGTCCATTTCGGCTTTCCATCCGGAATATCTAGTACTCGCCGTGGGTAGAACATGTGGCAACTGTGGTTGAAACCCCAAATTAGCCATGTGCAGTGCATTATCCCAGGGTTAATGGACGCTCACGTTATCTCAAAGTTCTTCCTATCTTCAGGCGACTTGAAGTTTATTAAAGTCGGAAACAACAAAATCATGTTCCTGCCCTCGTCCATGATCGGCGTGCGACAATATGCGCAACTGACCTTGCAAGGCAGCTTGTGGACGCAGGTTTTTTCCGAGCTCTCGTACCAGCCAAGATCGTGGTGGCCATGAGTGAAGTTGATGTCTTCTTTGTGGAAAATGGCTGCCCATTGGAACGGTGCACCTAATACCTCGGTTAGAGCCAGCATTGAATGGAAGGATTGTGTTTGATGCCTTACCATGTAGCTTCTGGCAGGTTGTGCAGTGACAGAACTTGGAATCCAAGGGTTTCTCCCGGCTCAATTGGTACTGGACCTTGCCACAGTGACAGCTGGCTTCGTAGCGAACGCGGAAATTAGGGTCGTTTTCGTGCACCTTGTAGGGTGCTCGGAATTTCCATTGATTGAGCTCGCCCTCTGTACTACCGTCGTCTCCATTTGTATTGTAACCATTCTCGGCCGTGTTCTTGGTGCTTCCGTCCATCTTCCTTGTGGTTGTATGTAAATAGACCTGGTTTAGACGCGAAATTGTCCGTGATGGAGCACTGACGTTGCGGGGGACGTCAATGTGAATTGAAGTAAATAAAAAAGGGCGAATTCTTAGGATTCTTGCGGCCATGTAATTGAAGAACTACTGACTACCTACTGAAGAAGCTGTAGGAAATATTAAAGAGAGTCTGTATGACGATCTTAAGCTATCTTACTGTACCATGCGTGATACCGTTTCAAATGGGGTGCTGATGATGACATTATTGAGTTTGTTTGGGACATCCCTCCATTGATCACCAGAATGACGGGGAATCATGACGTGAGGAGTTTCGATGCCAACCTTCAGTCGATCACCACAAAGGCATGCTCGTCTGTTTTACTACCAATAGCATACCTAAGGTAGGTAACTTCTAGAGAAGTCGACCTAGAATAACAGAACAATTCCATGCTCCATCAAGCAATAATTATGCCTTTTTGATGAATAGGCATCTTCCGAGTACGTCATAAAGGCTCGTGTGTGCGCCTGCCTGATGTAGACTTAGCGCGCTTTGAGCTTCTCCGCAAAAGTCACGAGACCAAGATTCCCTTTATTAGCATTCTCTAGTTTATAAAGCAGCGCAGTCCTGCAACTGTGCCTGTGAATGCATTGACTGGGCTGCAGTCTAGGTAGCTCGGTCCAAACTACAGTGTCAGACGCCAAGCAAGCGAAGACTAGCCCACCAGTATGTGGATTCTGTATCCTTTGTCACAGTCGCTCGCGGGCTGGCTCTGAGGTGTATGTCAAATAGTAGAGTACGATGGAAGTGTTCTGACTTACTCTACTGGAGCAAGTAACAAGGCCGTATCTCCTGTTTTCCCACCTTTCACTTCGCTCCTGTACACTGTAACTTATGTTCATGCTTCTTCAAGACCTGACGGCATGTCCAATTGGACTTCTGTTATATATGTGTCCTTCATACCACACCCACTCTTCCTAGACATCTAGTTTCGAAGCATTTCCATCACTCCTCGCTCAGCTCATCTTCATTTGTTTGTGGGACTGTGCACGGCTTTCAAATGTTTACTTCGCTGCAGAATGTACAAGAGAGCACAAAAAGCATTACTTGGGATGCTTGAATCTCATGTTAGTGTACATCTAGAAAGAGGATAAGAATACCAAAGGAGTTACAACTGTACCAAAGGAGCGACAAGGATCCAAAAAATCTTTCATAGAACACATCTCCAAATCGGTCTAAACAAATCATAGGAGTCCTCACCAAGTCACCAACCGCCTCCAACATCCCTCTAGAATCTCACGCCATTTTGTTGTCTACACCTCTTTACTTTCCAACGCCACCGGATCCCATCACGAGGTTACTAATATCTGGTTCTACTCTCACCCCATTGTTGCTGTAGGGAATATTGTAGTGCGCCTTGGGATGCACCGTGGATAGCCTGCGTACCCTTCCACGCAGTGCAACCTTGCGCGGTCCAAAACTCCAGGAATGCAGTAGTGCCTGATGCGCCCACCCAAGTACAGCCCCAGGAGGTGACAACTACGCAACGGCCACGAAAGTTGTCAGGGAAGCCGCCGCCACAGCCTGCGTCTATGCTCGGGTCATTGGGGATTAGGATCTCCCAATGGACGGCGGGGAGGCGGTCATCATACATGCACAGCTGGACGTCCAAGCTCGCAGCAGTGGTGTCGAAGGCGGCGCGCTTGACGGGTGTAATAGTAGGTATGGTGAGCGCGCTGGCGAAAAGGAGAGACGTTGAGACGAGGAGTTTGAAGGAGAGCGTTTTCTTGGTAGTCGTTGTGATGTCGGGTGGTTGGGAAGAGAACACGAGCTAGGATATTGTGTGATGATTTGGGACGAGAATGGGAGTTGAAGATGTTTTGTGATGATTTGGGATCTGTTGACAAGCTTGATGATGTCGGTTCAGTACCGGCGACTGACCTTCTACTTATACACTTTCCGTCTCACTAACGCTTTCTCAGGAATAACAGACTAGATGAGATCTTAACTTCATCACCACATACTCGCTGGTCGCCTACCCATGGAGATTACACTTTGTCTCCGGTTCATAGCATGAGTTGCCACAATAAGTAAATTAAGATCGCATCTGAGTGCAGGCTACTCCTTCAGGCAAGCAGTCCACGAATCCAGAGAGCCAGTCAGAATTGTGGAACGAATTTGCACAGCACATTGGTACCGAGCAGCTGAGGATTCTGAATATCACGATACATTTGCGAGATTTTGCTGAGTACGAATAACATCGTTTGTGGGCTGCATCATTTAAAAACCGTCTTGGATAAATAAAAACAGAAAAAGAAAAAAAAAAGCAAATTCCCCATCCACAATACCTCTCAACCCTACCATCACTACTTCTTCACGCAAACCCCATCAATATAACCGTAAATACAAGAACAACACAACACAACACAACACCACAACAGCACCGCAAGAAGCGATAGAAGACAACAAAGGACTGGAGAAAACAATCACGTCCTAGACCGGCGATAGCAAAAAGTCGAGCGTTCAACCTACGCGTTTTACCTTCTCGCGAGAGGACCCCCGAATCAGGTCTCATACATAGCAGGCGAGCAGGCGTAAAAAGAAGCATAAAACCTATCAAATCAGTTTCAAAGAAAAAACAAAGAAACCACATCGTTTCAAAAATCAACCCTCCCTCCTCTCCCCTCCCCCCCCCCCCTTTCCCTTACAGATCTCATCCCACAAAAGCCACCGTACCAAAAGAATTCGAACTTGGCAAAACCAGCCAATCCCCCCCAGAGAAGGGTGAATGAGATAATAGGACCAAAGCATTACAACCCCCCCCCCCCCTCCCCAGCCACATTTTCTTTTCGGGGTTTCGCAAGACATTTAAAAGCCGCCTGGGGTTTAGAAGCTGAGCAGCGAGCTGAAGGTTGCGGAGAGGGGGTGAGTGGGATGGGAAATTAGGGTCGGTTCGGTAGTAGTGGGATGGAGAGGTCACTGGTGTAGTGTAGATGTAATGCATTTGAGCCGCAATCTGGGTATCTGGTCGTCGCTGAGTCGAAAAGTAACTCCAATGCTTAGTCCAAAAGCTCCATTCCCCCCTGTCATATTCACAAACTCCCAAATTCCCGAATCACACCCAACGCCTCCCCCCCAAAATCCAACGTCTAAAAACTCCCCATTCCCGTCCCCCCTATCATCCACCATGCACCCCATCAAGACCCATCCGGCTTACCAACCTCGGTCCCAAACCACGAATCGTCAAAATCCCCAAAGGCCCCATCTCCGCCCATATCGTCATCCCCACCGCCATCAACATAGTTCCCCGACGCAAAAAAGTCATCGAAATTCGACTCGATGGGTGCTTGCTCCACCGGTACCGTACCAGCCGGGCCTGTGGTTCCAGTTACACCAGTCGGATTCGGCAGTGCTATTGAATTTGATTCCGGGATTCCTGTGAGAGAGAAATCGTCGCCGGCGTTGACGTAGTTTTCCAAGCCGGGAAGAAGGGTGTTCAAGTCTTCGTTCGAGGTGGTGTTGAGGTTCTTGACATCGTCGTTGCTCATGGTCATGTCGTCAAAGGCGGAGTCGTTTAGGAAGTCTTGTGCTGTGTTCGTGTCGTTGGTAAAGCCGAGGTCGAGGTCCATTTGGTCGTTGTCGCCGGCTGTGCCGCTGTCGTTGAACATGGATTCGAAGTTGACGTCTTCGAAGTCGGGCACCGTGGGTGATTCTGGAGGTTGGACTGGCTGTGTGGTTTCTTCTACGGTTGGATTGGGGGTTTTTTGCTCTTTGGCTATTTCGGCAGGCTCGACAGAGGCTACCAACCCTACAGGATCATCTGCAGCCGAGTTTATTTTGTGCTTCGGTGTATGTTCGTCTCCATCGTGCGCCGGAAATTGGAGCACCTCAGACTCCGTCCTGGCTTCTTCCTCTGCCGCCGAGTACGGCTGCACATTGGCCATGATCACATCCTCTGGTCCTACCTTCTCAAGGTCTTTCTCTCGACTTTCCCCAGAACTCGTTTGCATGGTTTCCAAGTTTTCATGTACCGCCGCGTCCGTGCCCGTTTCCTCTCTGTTAATTGGACTATGAACCTTCAGGCCGGCTGCCGCTCGCTCTCTTTCTGCTCGCTTTGTTCGAATCCTCGCAAGGTCTCGTTCCATAACGGCTTTTGCCTCAAGCTGTGGGGTCTGTTAGCTGAATCTGCTAAGTTGGTCACAAGCAGGACTAGCAATGGTCCTCAGAGTCCATCCTTCGTTCACAGTTGGAGTATGCTTGTGCAGAGAGTAACTGGGTGTCTAATGAGGCCTGGCTTGGGTCGAGACTCACGATTTCTATTTCTATTTCATCCAATGCATCTTGAAACTCTTGATTCGCGCCTATGATCAGCTTGTTGAGCTTCCCTTTGGTATAATTGAGATGTTTCGGATCGTGCAAGGTAGGATTGCGGAAGAATTTGCCAGTCTCCCCCAGCTACTCCTGTCAGCTTCAGAATCAATAAGGAAATCGTTAAGTCACGTTACCACGACTGCGAGACAAGGAAACAGTGTATCTATAGGGCGATGAGAGGGTTGTGGCTGAGCCACCTTCACTGAGCCGTTCGCTGCCATGTCGAAGCAACTGTTACCAGAATGGCAACGGAATCAGTTATAGGAAGCTTGGAGGGACAACCAGGACTCACATCGGAGTTATAGAACAGAATACACCGAAGCTAAACGCTCCCGGTATGTGAAGTATGTAAGAATACTAGCGCTATTGTATACCTGTAATGAAGGATAAAGCGGTGGTCTCAATAGGAATGGGAATAATACTCATTCACGCCACCACATCAAGGAGTGTCTGCGAAATCCGTGAAGGAACCGTCACAATGAGAGATTTCGCTGGATAAACCTGCGTCTGCCTTACTTTCCGTCTCCAATACGTCCACAAACACGAAAAGCCAAGAGCGACACTGGGTATCGTACGTAATAAACGTACTTGATCAACTTACCATACCAGGTAGTATTCAAAACCTGCAACCAAGCGCATTGAAGCTTCCTCGAAAACTCCCTCCCACCTTCTGGACCTCTCGACCTCACCCACCCTCGCACATATTACGATCAGACACGGCGTCAGGGATTCGAGTGGCTCTCCTCTCCTTTCCCTTCGTCTTTCTTATTTCTCTTTGAGTCTTGTCTCTTCTTGTCTTGCTCGGCGTCGGAACTCGTACACCCTGCGCTCATCAAATTCATCAAATCTCTTGCTGTCTCGGCCACTAGCTTTCCGTTTGCCAACAGCTTCGCCCTTCTTGTCCGCAAATTTCGCGATAGCTTTAGCTTCTAAGACGCCATTTAATAGCTAGCTCAGCCAACTGCAGGTGAGGCTCAAGCCTGCTTGCACTTATCTCTGTGATGTTTTAACACATCTCCTTAGAGGTCGCCAAGAAGTTGCAGTCTTTGCAACCCTTCATCTCTAGCTCCAGCTTTCACTTCATTGCTTCGCGATCCTTAGCTCCGTTCAATTTCGAGATACCCAATCAACTCGTTACGATGGCTGAAATCGAGCCCATGTCTTCCTCTTCTTCTATGGCCCTTCCTCCACTACCCCCGACCTTTGCGGGGGCCCCTGGACAGCAGCAGCCGTACGATAATGGCACAAGCAACGGCCAAGGGAATCCTGCGCACATGCCGCCTCCACCACTGCCACCAGTGGTGATTCCCCAAAACACAAATCCCATCCCAACCGCCATGACGTCCCCAACCATCGACGCAAATGGAATGATGTCGCCTGGATCCGCTTCCAGCAGCTTTATCCGTCGTGCTGCCCCGGAACCAAACAAGCGGGCTCTCTATGTTGGTGGACTGGACCCAAGAGTTACGGAAGACGTACTTCGGCAAATTTTTGAGACGACCGGTCACGTGCAGAATGTGAAAATTATTCCGGATAAGAACGTGGGTGCTGTAAGTACCAATCTCTTCTGTTTTTCTCCTCATCATCGAGTATCGAGTACCTATAGCCAGTATCTTTCATTCTTGTGGCCGGTGCGAGCGGAAATTGTTCTTGTTGATAAAACTCGAAGAACGCGCTAGTATCCGTCGAGCAGACCGACGTTTGCTAGTTTTGAGTTTCGCACAAAGCAAAGAAACAACACCACACAATCCTTCTCCTCAACTTGCTACCGCTTCCTTCTCGATTCTTCGTCGCTGATTTGCCTTTCCTTTAGAGTAAGGGTTTCAATTACGGTTTCATTGAATACGACGATCCAGGAGCAGCAGAACGCGCCATGCAGACTCTAAATGGTCGTCGGGTGCACCAGGCGGTAAGTCTGGCCATTAACATTGATAGATCCGTAGCTAGCGCCTAACAGATGATGCAGGAGATTCGAGTGAACTGGGCGTATCAGTCGAACAATTCCAGCAAGGAGGATACCTCCAATCACTTCCATATCTTTGTTGGTGATCTTAGCAACGAGGTCAACGATGAGGTCTTGCTCCAAGCTTTCTCGGCCTTTGGCTCCGTTTCCGAAGCTCGTGTCATGTGGGACATGAAGACTGGTCGCTCCCGTGGCTATGGCTTTGTTGCCTTCCGTGATCGTGGGGATGCCGAGAAGGCTCTTAGCTCCATGGACGGAGAATGGCTTGGGTCTCGCGCCATCCGCTGCAATTGGGCCAATCAGAAAGGTCAACCATCAATCTCTCAGCAACAAGCAATGTCAGCCATGGGAATGACCCCTACCACCCCATTCGGCCACCACCACTTCCCTACCCATGGCGTACAGAGCTATGAGATGGTAGTAGCCCAGACACCTCAGTGGCAAACCACCTGCTATGTTGGAAACCTTACTCCGTACACCACTCAGAATGACCTCGTTCCACTTTTTCAGAACTTCGGTTATGTTGCCGAAACGAGATTCCAGTCAGACCGTGGCTTTGCTTTTGTGAAGATGGACACCCATGAGAACGCGGCAATGGCCATCTGTCAGCTTAGTGGCTACAATGTGAATGGTCGTCCTCTTAAGTGTAGTGTGAGTGATCCTGAACGTCGTATAATCCACTTGCTAACTAAGTGCTTGGCTAGTGGGGCAAAGATCGTCCTCCCACCGGACAGTTCGACGGTTACTCTCCTCAACAGCCACAAACTCCAGGCTTTCCTCAGTCTTCGCCTGCATATGGATTTCCACAATACGGCGGTCCAGGACCGATGACCCCACAAGGTGGACCTCACTCATCTAACTCCGCTAATCCCATGTCGGCTTACCAGTCCAACCACCAATCTCCAATGGGAGGCCCAAGTCCTGGTGGATATGGTCAGCCTCAAGGTGGTTACGGAGGCCCAGGTATGGCTCCTCAAGGCTATGGAAATGTCCAGATGCCAGGCGGCGCTGGTATGCCTCGTAATGCTGGTATGCCAGGCAGTGCTGGCGGATACGGTCGTGATCAACACTCTGGTGGTGGCTACGGGCCTCCAAGTGCAGGCGGCTATCCATCTGGCGCTCATAGCAACTATGGAGGCTACCAAGGTTAACCGACGACCTTCTGGCACGTTTTGGAGGCATGTACTTTATGTGCACATCCAGAGTCTGCCGCGTGTCGTCTTCTTCTGTTGTGGTGGCGGTGAAGATGTGCCGGTTTTTCAGTGCGGTCAATGAGTAGCTGCTTCTGTACAGGGTAGTGTAAGAAGTCTCCGTATCTGATGTTGAATATATTTTCTCTGTTCATCCATAGCCCTTTTTATTCTACCCTTTCATTTAGGTGTGTTGGTGCGTAAATCAGGCGAGCTGGATATTCGTGTGGTCATCTCGTACAAAAGCAGCGGTCCTTTCACTGTGCAGACATCCTTCACCGCGACCTCTCACGAGCGACGAATTCCTTTCGGTGTTCAGTCTAATTCGATTCGTCACGGCTTCAAACAATACCCACGTGTACTTTCCGCGAATTTCGACCGCCTTCCGGGCAAAGTACGATAGGTTAGGTAGTTCAAAATCAAAATGGGCTCATACAATACGTAGGACATGAATTTAGACTGATGCCGTAGGATGATTTACTCCTACCCAGCTGAAACAGTATCTACTGTGACGAAAGGTTGTACGCTCAGCCTCTACCACTTTGTATATATGACATGTTCAAATTCCTAGGTATCTGTCCCTAACCATGAAAGACTACCTCCCTCCATTTCTCATTGGTAACATGTCTCAGCAACCCCATGAACTCTCTCGTAGGGAACACAATGAATGCTGGACGACGAAATATACTAGAACCCGGAAGCTGACTCTTAGAACAGAAATGAAGACTTGAAGAATTGACCCACTGCTCCACAAGTCGTTGACCCTTCCACGCCCCGTAGGGCTGACGTACCGGTTACAGGGATCCGCATTGACGTCTCTTCACGGTCTACCGGTTTCTAACGGCATTGGCTCATTGATGTTGTAAAGACCCTTAGTTGCGCGCTGCTATCATGAATCAGATTCGAATACATCAGAGGACACACTGCGTCCCTTGACTCCCTTCCATGATGAGCCGAGCAAGCATCACCGCGCGACTTGCGCGCTGGCGTCATCCCCAGTTGCACGCCTTACGTCGACAAATGCATCAACCTGCTATTAGGACTGGAGGTTTAATGAGAAGCCAGACAGTACCAAGTTCGCGGCATCATCGAAGGCGAGCCTGGCCATATGGAGCCTACTCTCTTCATAATGTACCTGCAGTACGGACTATTTCCTTTGCTCGAATCTTGCCGAAACTGGCATTGAAATTAGTGAGGATACCTGCTATGTTTGGGGCGGCCACTATTGGAGGACTGGCCTATCTGCAGTATCAAGCTACGCGTGAGTTGCTCAATGGCTAAAAACTAACGGCATTACTAAAATATTTTGTCTTGCTTAGAGGCCGGCAATTACGCTGTAGATGTGTTCCGGAAGACCAGCGACACGGTGACAGGAGCTGCTGAAAGTATACTTGATGGGGCCAAAGATATAGCAGGACAGACGAGAGCAGGCTGGGATAGGACAAGAGAAAATATTGAGCTACCGACATGGCTTCAGCAGATATTGCGGACTGACGATGGCTCATCACCGGGAGGTGGATCTTCCGAGAATGGTGGAGAACCACCCAAACAAGCCAGAGCTGGAGTTGCAGTAGGCGCTGCGGGTACAGCTGCAGCCCTTGGGTACACCCAGTCGCCAGAAGAGGACGACCGGTCAGGGCCGCAGGTGGCCCGGGATGATCAAATGATGATTTTGACAAAGAAGATGATTGAGATCAGGGGTATACTACAGGTTGTTGGACAATCGGACGCTTTGGTGTTACCATCAATTGTTGTTATTGGATCTCAATCATCAGGCAAGAGCTCGGTACTCGAGGCAGTAGTGGGCCATGAATTCTTGCCAAAAGGGTCAAACATGATTACTCGTCGGCCAATTGAACTGACACTGGTCAACACTCCTAACGCACAAGCTGAATATGGTGAATTCCCGGCGTTGGGTCTGGGCAAGATCACCGATTTCTCCCATATACAGAAGACCCTGACCGATCTTAACCTTGCTGTACCCGCGATAGATTGTGTTTCGGACGATCCGATTCAGCTTTCAATTTATTCACCTATTGTGCCGGACCTCTCCTTAATCGATCTGCCTGGATACATTCAGGTATCTGGATCTGATCAACCCCCCGAACTGAAGCAGAAAATTGCCGATCTATGTGATAAATACATTCAGCCTCCTAATGTCATCCTCGCTATTTCGGCAGCAGATGTTGATTTAGCGAATTCTACCGCTCTTCGTGCTAGCCGAAGAGTAGATCCACGGGGCGAAAGAACGATAGGGGTGGTAACAAAAATGGATCTGGTCGACGCGGAAAGAGGAGCCAGTATCTTAAGTGATAGAAAATATCCTTTGCGTCTCGGCTATGTAGGGGTTGTGAGTCGTGTGCCGCAAAGTACGGGACTCTTCTCCAGAGGAAGTGGATATATTATCAATGCGATAACAAGGAACGAAAACGCGTTTTTCTCAGCCCACTCATTACAGTTCGGCCCTGACTCTGGGCTCGCTGTAGGCACTACTACGCTACGGAAGAAGCTGATGCATGTTCTAGAGCAGACAATGGCGGCAAGCCTCCAAAGCACAAGTGATGCCATTCATCAGGAGTTGGAGGAAGCTACGTATGAGTTCAAAGTTCAATACAATGACCGGCCTTTAAGCGCGGAGTCCTACCTTGCAGAAAGCCTTGATGCTTTCAAGCATTCTTTTAAGGAATTTGCGCAATCATTTGGCCGAGCACAAGTTCGAGAGTTGCTCAAGGAGGAACTAGATCAGAGAGTCTTGGACCTGCTGGCACAGCGATATTGGAATAAACCTATCAATGACCTCTTGCCTCCACCTCCTGAGCTGGATTCTCTCAGTGACCTGCCCAAGGCTGACCATGAGTCATTGTACTGGCATCGGAAGCTTGATGCTTCAACATCCTCTCTCACGAAATTAGGCATTGGCCGCCTGGCTACCACAGTAGTCGCCAACGCCCTACAATCCGAGGTTGATCGGTTGATAGCTGATTCTACCTTCGCCGCACACCCATTTGCCCGCCAAGCCATAACCAGTGCATCGTCTGGGATATTAAATGAGCGCTTTTATAGTACTAGCGATCAAGTCGAGAACTGCATAAAGCCGTACAAGTATGAGATCGAGATAGAAGATGCTGAATGGGCAAAAGGTCGCCAGAATGTCTCTAACGTACTAAGAAAGGAACTCAAGGCTTGCGAGGCCGCAGTGCAGGCCGTAGAAGCTAATGTTGGTGGTAAGAAAAAACTAAGAGATGTCATGGCCTTCATTGACCGATTGCGGAAAGCCGAAGTTGTGCTCGAGGGGGATGGCATTGGAGGTGCTGGCGGTTTCAGTGCTGCTCTTCTGGCACGAGGTACATTCACGGTTCTTCTCTTTATCTCCGTCTTTTACTTACCCGAATGCAGGCCGAGAAGCAGTCTTCCTTCGTGACCGAGCATCGATTCTTCAGATGCGTCTCCAGGCCCTAAGGTCCAAACAATGTGCTACCAAATACTCAAAATACCAGTGTCCTGAGATCTTCCTCGACGTTGTTGCGGACAAACTCACTTCAACTGCTGTACTCTTCCTAAATGTCGAATTGCTTTCAGAATTTTACTACAATTTCCCCCGCGAATTGGATGCGCGGCTTGGAAGGCATTTGAGTGATGATGAGATTGAGCGATTTGCTCGAGAGGATCCGAAGATCAGGAAACATCTCGATGTAATCAAGCGAAAGGAGCTACTGGAGCTCGTTCTGGAGAAAATGGAGAGCTTGAAAATGCTTGAGGGTAAGGAGAAGAGGAGAGAGGCGAGCTTGCAGCAGGCAGCTGGAGCCGCGAAAGAAAGGGGCAAGGGGTGGCGATTGTTTTAGCGGATGGAACGATTCTGGGCTGGGCATGGCGTTGAAGGCGAGTTTGCATTTCAGCACGTCAGGCGTTAGACGGAAGAACGCCGTAAGCTGTGTAGGAGTCCCCATCATACCCAAAGCCACTCAAATTTGAATACTTCTGTTCTTCGATAGCACCTTAACCATAGTACTCCGAGTAGGGCATATCATATCTGCGATACTCCATACACAATCAGCCTCTACTTGCCTTTGAACTCGGCTGGCCTCAATGAAACATCTTCCATGGGAGCCTTCAGAGTCTATGCGCCTGAATTTTGGATACATATAATATAGTCCTCCTTTACAATACCAAAAAAGCCACACTATGCTCTCTTCCCCTCAGGTTCCGGCCGAAGCTCTGCCGTAGCCGACAGAAACTCGCTCCTATAACTCTTCCTCTTCCAATCCACCGTCCCTTTCACATCCATAATCTCCCTCAGCGTGCCTCCCATTCTAACCATTCCACACCGAATCATCCTCGGATCGATTGCCACTGTCTTCTTCACCACCTCTTGCGTTTCTGGAGAGCAGTCAAAGCGCATGATGAAGTGGTGGCCGCTGTCGTGGCGGAGTTGATGCTTGCGGACGGGTTTGGTGAGGAGGAAGGTGCCCCAATTTGTGATGCCGCGGACGACGCCGCCGGAGTTGAGGATTAGGGTGCCGGCTGTGCGGGCGATGCTGGGGAGGGAGAAGGGGTTAGCAATGCTGTGGAATGGTGATGGGGTTGGGAATGGTACTCTTTTACTTCGGCGATGGATCCTGGTCGGACCTGATCTGTGTCAGTTCGGTAACGAGGGCAGAGGTATAGCGAAAGACTTACCACTGCTATCATTTCGTATAGCATCTTACCTAAGTCGAATCTTCATCGCGGGTTCTCCAGAGCTTGAACCTACGGCATGAAGGATTCATGTCTTGTGGAACGGAAATATCCCGCCTGTCCGCCAGCCCTACGCTAGTGACGAAGCTCAGCGGTCAAATTACCCGCAGCTTAAATCCCCTCTTCCGCTTTCTCTATACTACATCAATGGCGGCAATAGCGAGGATAAGGATACCCTTGAGGTCTTCAGTGACATCTTCTCCAGCTTTGCCTTCCGTTCAACTTAGATTGCCTGCAAAATGGCAGACCCAGAAACCTAGAGTGACGATACCAATCCCGGGCATAAGACAATTTACAGTATCTACAGCTTGTGAGTATCAAAATGCACATATGATGCTCCGGGATAGCTGACCAAGCTGACTGACCCTTAAGGGTCAGAGAAGAAGTACACACGAGACCACGAATGGATTGAATTATCTGAAGACGGCAAAACTGGTATCTCCTCCATTCCACACAGCTCCATCCAATTTCAGCTCACCTCGGCTCCTTCACAGGCACGATCGGCATATCTAACTTTGCCGCCAAATCTCTTGGTGACGTCGTCTATGTCGAGCTCCCCACCCTTGACCTTGAAGTTACAGCCGGCGACTCAATCGGGGCAGTGGAGTCCGTAAAGTCCGCTTCTGATATCATGACGCCTGTGTCGGGAAAGATTATTGGCGCAAACAATATCTTGGAGGAAAAGCCAGGGACGATCAACAAGGGACCTGAGGCTGAGGGGTGGCTGGCCAGGATTGAGGTTAAGGATGAAGGGGAGATAGAGAAGTTGATGAGTGGGGAGGAGTATGGGAAGTTTACGGAAAGTTGAGGCTGTGGCTATGAATAATATAGGATGATTTGGAATTTGAATATAATACTTTGAGGAGCCTCAACGCTTCTTGTCGGTAAATTACCCATGCCGACGAAGTTTGGCCGGGCCTGGAAGCCTGGGGTGCAGGCCTCGAGTGCTTTCAGAGGCTACAACGACAAGAATACAATCTTTAGGATCTCGAAATTCCTTGTTCTGCTTTTCGCGGGGCAAATCCATGAACTACTTTACCTGCATCTTATTTGTAACAGATCTTTCGAGGAACGCGTGTGTTCCACTTTCTCCAGAGACTCGGTTTCCTAGCTGTTCCATTTCCTCTACCCAGCCTGAAGTTATGCGTTGTTTTGCCTGCGATTAAACTTTCGGCTTCCGGGGAAGCGAAGGACAAGGTAATGGACATGATTACGCGGCAAATCGTGAATGGAGAAAGCAATGACACAATTCAGATACTGCACTTGTCAATGCACCATTTTGGGGCCTTGCTGAGTCTATATATTACAGTAAGTCTATCTCCATTTCCTATGCCGTCGAGGAGCAACTGCTACCATCAGTCGCTTTTGATTCTACCGAGCGAGTTAACAATGTCGTTGTACGTAGCATAGGCCTAACTAGTACATAGCCGACGTATTCAAACAATGGAGCTTACATGGCGCTGGACCCATCGTACGAAAGGATCCTCTGGAGGTCTAGCTATAGAGATACCTGGAGGCGTGCGGCACTGGGACATGGCTTGTTTCTACACCGATCACGAGGAAAGTCCCAGCGAAACCCCTCGCATATCTGCGTGAAATATGTGGATGAAGGTTGTTGGCCGACTAACAAACGGCGGGTGGTTTGGTTCACATTACTGACTTGATTCGTGGTTCGAAGAAACGAGTCCTACCACGAGTCTCATCTTAATAATATAATGGAGAATTCGTGTCCCGCATCCGTCATGACTTGGAAAAAGCCGCCATTGCTTATTATTCCCACCTAGCTTCGCTTCATGATCTTCGGTGTTCTGTCCGCTTCCAGTCCGGTCAGGACCAAGTCAAAACATAGACAATGGAGACTTTTGCAACCAACACGATACCAAGATCCTTCTTGTTAACCACCCAATCCGTGCCGAAGCATTGGATGTTTTCTTCAGAGGAGGGAGGTTCGTCATCGAGATTTCCGAGTGGCGAGTCGGCCACAAAACGTTTAAGTTGAGTCTTAGTAGGAATTTGCCTAATAATTACGAATTTCGGAGCCAAGCAGACCTGCATATGTTTCAAAATGTTGATGAAGATCGTTAAGGAGTCAGCGCGGTCGGAGAGAGATAGCCTAGCTATGTTGCTCCAAGATGCAGCACATTCAGAAAGCAAGAGCTCCAACCCGGCAGTTCTGTCGACTTAGTGGTTCAAGATTTGCCATGAGTTAGTCAAGAGATCAGAACTGGATCCTGAATTTCGTACCATGAAGCTTTAGCATGCGCCTGCTTCTGGAGAGATATGAATAGTTTGCTAGTATATAAATGCCAGTTACAAGTCTACAACATACCAGCCGTCTTTGAACCACAAGAAGGGAGATCTACAGATTGTTTGATGCTTAGGATCTGAATCACATTTCTAGCTTCAAGATCTAAGGTAACTATATCAAACGTTCTGTGATTTTGATCTTCCGTTATAGAATGTTGAATTCAAGTCTCATGGTCCGTCGATAATCTTGATCCAAATGAAAAGACGAAGGACGACGTTGGAGATCTATCTTAACTGCTGCTTGAGTATAGCTCTCTAGACAAGGATACCGCATCTTGAACACAAAGGACAAGCTGACAGACATTCTTGTGTCAGCGAGTCAATTGCGAGAAGCATTGATACGTATGTTTCTGCTGGATTGCAACGCCACTAGAAGCCAATACAACGTTCCTCAAGGGACAAGGACATTGTAAAAAGTCACTTCCGTAGGGTGCAATGATGGATGATCAAAATCCCAATATCCTGGCTTGAAAAGACGTTGGATTGATGGGTGTAGTCGATATCAACCTTCAAGATTGTTACGTAGAGTATATAAAGGAACGTCATCGACAGTAGATGGCAAGCATCGTGATGGATTGACCATCAACGACCCTATAGATGACTTGAAGGGAGTGTGAAGACTTTAGAGTAGCAATTGAGGAAGAAAATTGAGATTAAACTGCCATGTAGTTGTGCTTAGGAGAAAGCTCTTTTACGAGTTAAGGGCGATAAAAGGGTTGTCGTTGCCCTCGGTTACGCTCGATGAGGGTCCGCGCCTAAGGCCAATCCTTGCCAACTCACTTCGAGCTTCTCAGCTCGAAAGCTTGTTGTTGCAACTGATTACCTCGACATCCTTCCAAGCAGAATTCGTTCTTTGGTGAACAGGATTGCGTCTTTTGCGCAGCTCTTGGTTACGACAGATGTGATACTGGATATCAAAGCCGTAGCCTTCATTCAGTGCCGTGAGTGCCTTGGTTCTGTCGCAACTTCCCCGCCCATCCTCGGCTCCGAATCACCGAACGAGGTAAACACCTTGTTGTTGCGCATTGCCGTCTCTACTGCTATACAAACCCAAGAAATCTTGAGAGCGGAATCGCACATCTGACGTAATGTTATCTAGGTCCTCTTGAGCACCTACAGCTGGTCTATCACCACGAGATCGCAAGGAGTAAATCATCATGTCGGTCAAGTTCGAGAAAGAGACTATTAGGGACACTCCCATTCCTGGAGGACGTAAACATGAGCTTGCGCATGAGATCGGGGAACGATTAACTGGAGGCGAGAGCCAGGCCGGGTACCTAGCAGTGAGCGGAAGAATGATGTCTTCCAGCGGAGAGAGGTGCTAACAGACTCGGCATGTCAGATATACCTCAAGCAACTCCAAACCAACCCCCTCCGTACAAAAATGCTCACTTCCGGATCTTTGGCAGCCGCACAGGAAGTTCTGGCATCTTGGATCGCACACGATAAAACTAAGAATGGGCATTACTTTAGTTCGCGAGTGCCCAAAATGGCAGTCTATGGCGCCTTCATCAGCGCACCGTTGGGACATGTATTGATCAGCATACTCCAGAAGGTATTTGCAGGAAGGACCAGTTTGAAAGCGAAGATTCTGCAAATTCTTGTTAGCAATTTGATCGTACGTATTTCCGGCCACTCAGCGACTGCCACACCAGAACCGCTTGCTAACATTGGGCATTGCCCAGGTATCACCAATACAAAACACCGTGTACCTTACCTCGATGGCTATCATCGCCGGCGCAAGAACCTTTCACCAGATCAGAGCCACGGTTAGGGCAGGTTTCATGCCCGTCATGAAGGTCAGCTGGATCACATCGCCACTAGCACTGGCATTCGCCCAGAAATTCCTGCCTGAGCAGACGTGGGTCCCATTCTTCAACATCATCGCCTTTGTGATTGGCACCTACATCAACGCACATACCAAGAAGAAGAGGCTAGATGCATTGAGGAAAAAGGTAGGTGGCTACGTGGTTGAAGCCCTAATGATCATGCTGACATTGTCCACAAGCATTATGGCGATGGACGAAGCACTTCGGGGAGGACTGATGACTATCCGAGACGCGATTACTAAGGTTTTGACCTACATGAGATATTGACGTCTGGTTCTAGCACTAGCTGTGCTGATATGCGTAATACTTGGGCTGTTCCCAAGAGATCTACTTACTGGAAGGAGGCCTAAGTCTTTCATTGCTGTAACTCCGACATGCCATTTCAGTTCCTCCAATTATCTCAATTTATTGTGCATAATGCAATCCTGGTTCGCTGGAAAAGTTCGACTTTACCCGCGGAGCTAAAAACCGTCTCTATATACATTTGTACCACGACAAACATTGTAATCCTTGTTTCGTAGAGCTTCAGTGTTAGTATTGCTGAATGTTTGCAGTAACTCGGACAACTGGTTGCAGCCCTAGCAATGCTTGCGCAGCGCTGCTATTACCATGAATATTTACCAATCAGGACGATTCGATACCTTGCCTTCGAGATTGCGAGTTCACTGATTAAACTGACCGAGTATATACAGCTAAAGGCAAGGGCTGGCTCGAGGAAAGCAGTGGATAGAGCTGGGGTGTATAGACTGAGAGATCATGAACTATTTATAGGTCCTAGATCGCTTAACACAGTAACCTAACAACAGCAGCTAGTCCTACTTCGTCCTCTGCATCTAGGTTCCAGGAGGCCTACCTCGGGAACCCATGTGAGGTTTCCCTTCATCTTCCAGATACCCGACGATACATATGTTTGCTATCTATGACCCATCACCATCACCGAGCGTTGAAATCACACCACTACCGGTCTGGGCCTCAGAAAAAACAACCCACAACAACGATCTTGGGAACGGACCCCGACAGCTGGCCTTAGTTCATCTACCTAAGATAGACCTCCAAGAAGTACCAGCTCAATTGGGTCATAATGCATCCTCAAGACTGCGCATCATCACCCACTGGTTTACGAAGGCTTGATTAAAAGAGTATTGAGGACAACATGCGAGTACTAAGCACTGCGAGGCCGTAGTCATCTACGCTTGATTTGTGCATTACAGGTTACAGTCGAAAGTATTCGGCCTGGTCAATTTTGGCAGAACCCAAGAAAGTCATTATGAAGATAGTCGACTCGTGCTTTCAACATATAGATTTAGATTCTCAAGAAGAAGTAGAGATGGCCTTAGGCTCGTACCTTGGTGAAAGAAATAATACAAGGGAAAGAGATTGAGCAAGCCTGGCGTACGAGAACATCAAAAATTCAGATGAACAGACGAAGTTTCGCTTTTTTTGAAGTACAACAAGATTCATAAATCCAGATCAATAAACCTCGCTACGATTTCACATTAGAGAAACTCCGGGATATTGCATCTACAAGAATCACTTGTTGGGTAGCTTGTGGAAGCTTTTGGATCCAGAAAGATGAACATAGGTAAACAAAGATCTATCAACTCTAATGAACTCTTCTCTCTTAGTGGCGTTGAAAGACAACCTCCGGTGGTGATAATTAGTAGTGCAAGTCGATATCAATGATTGGTTCGAGAGGCCCCATTTTTAGAGATGATTCAGAAAAAGGCTCATCAACGTCCATGATTGACTAATGGTCTGCCTACGTGAGGCTACAATATGCATAGTGCCACCGCATTGACTTTGCAACCCATTTGTGGTTCAGGGGGAGGTCCAAGCCCAAGGAAGCCCGTGTTCAGATATCCTCGAAGGTGATACGAAGCTATATCCGGCTGCCCAGCAAAGTTTGATGTACCACACTTACACCAAATATGCCTGCAAACAAGAGAACGGGAATTTGCTGACGTGGATTATAGAGAATACTTTCGATGACGATGATTCGATTTGCCAGCAAAGCATAGGTTGCAACAGTGTACTATATATGGCGGGCTTGAGATCTGCTTCATTGGGTCTCTTCAGCGCTCTAAGAGTAGACTGAAATTCACGCCCTATAGGACCTGATTCTCTCCGGAAGACACATCCGCACACCTGGACCTGTCAACATGATGATTCCTAGGGAGTTCGAAAGATACAACGAGAACGGCCGCTATCAGAGGACTAGACCTGCAAACAGCCGCCATCATCGAGATCTGCACCATAGACCTTTTAGTTCCGCTTGGCAAGCTGGACATGTCCCTCACCTTGTGTACGGTTATCGTGACGGCTCGCCCAGCAGGCCACCCTCTCCAGAGTCTATCGCGCAGTTGGAGGACATAACCGCCAAACCCATATCTCCTGCCAGCCACGAGACTACTGAAGAAGCATTTGCACTCACGGCCAATATAATCAAAGGCTTCGCAAGCTCAGGAGTGGCTCTATTGAAATCTCAAAAGAGCCACTCATACAACGAATGGTTCCTGCCATTTCTGGTATTCGATGAACTGGACAGAAAGCTCTTTCGCTCTAAGCTTAAGGGTAACGTGTGTCTTGAATGGTCAAGGCTCTACGACAGTGTCCCTGGTAGGACAACTCGAGCTGGGCTCAAATACCCTCGCATTACCATCGAACTATCGGAAAAGCTTGCAGATACTAACAAGGAAGGCGTAGTTACCGCCTTACTGCACCAGATGATCCATGCTTATTATCTACAATGTTGTGGCTATCAAAATGAGGGACTAACGAGGACTGGCTATGACCTTGCCCATGGTCCCGAATTCCTTGCCCTTAAAGCCTTGATAGATTATTTATATTTTCAAAAGTCTCGGGATCCGAGATCGCCACCCTTGTATTCCTGGAACCCTCTAGACAATCCAATGTTATCAGGACGAGGCAGAAGGTCTTTCGGCTACACAGAATACAGGCCTGGCAGTAGCGACTGCTGTAAGACTGACCGTCCTCTACGGAAAGGACATTATATGAAGGTGAAGCTGTGGATAGATCGCGCTGCCGCCTCATCATTCTTTTCTTTTGAGTCTACTACCACCGTTTCAGATAAAGGAAACAAGCCGATAGAGAATGGCAGCCAAGCTTCCAAAGGGTATAGCTCTCCAGATCTTCTGCATAAGATACTGGAAATAGGCTAACAATTTTCTTGAGGTCTGACGCAAGGAAATTCTACGCTATCGAACGAGGTGAATCCGAACCATCGTCAGCGCCCTCCAAGTACCAGAAAATGAAGTTAGAGGATTACGTCGAACTCCACTTTGACAAACGTATTTATCCTCTCGAACGGAAGTACACAAACGATCTGCTAGAACTTTCTAAATCGGGTCATTTCACCAACAAACGAGAACTCCACTTCCCGTCGACATTCGGTTGGTCCGAGTTCCGCTCCCTGTATCATTTCCTAGTCTATCGAGACTTCGAGCCAACGCTTGCTTCTGTCCAAGCAGACTCTTTGTCAAAGGACTACAAGCCCGGCCTTCCCATCATTTTAACTCGAAAGGACAGCTCTCAACAGTACCTTTCCACATCCATAGCCGCCGCTCTGCTCGGATCCACTCTCAAGTTCACGCCCCTCACCACGCATGCCATCTACCGCCTTAAAACCCTTGGATGGACTACCAACAATCCCATTAAGGCTCTTGCCCAGATCTACCATGGATCGGATTCGCCAAACTCCGATCTCCGCGGCTGGGTCAAGTCCTGGCTTGCTGTCAGATTACCTACTTCGCCGGATGCTGCCTACGCTAAGGCATACTTGACAAACCTAGCAGTCCTCAAGAGCCATCCGGAATGGAAGAAGGAATTCGCCGCCCTCCAGGAGAAGGAGAAGGATAAGAAAAAGGAGTTGAATTCTGATATCGAGGCCGCGGAGAAGCAAATTGTCGAGGCCGCAGCCAAAGCAGCCTCGGAAGCCGCATCTAAGGAAGCTGCATCTAAGGAAGCTGCATCTAAAGCAGCTAATGCCAATTGCTCTTCTCAGGCCTCTGGACAGCCATGCCATCCTTGGGATCCGCAGCACCGCTGTCAGCAAACTCCTTTACACTCTCCCATGGATCCGCATCGCAACCCTAGCATGAACACTATCCCAAGGTCGTCGGCGGCTGCTCCATTTGCGCCTGACCCAACAACCGGATATCCAAGTTGGCCATCTACTGGATCGTATGGGTGTACATCTCCAAGAGGTAATAATCAGGCTTGTTCGTGCGGTCGTTGTCAAGGCTATCCGCAAGATACTCGCAAGGGCTGGGGATGGCATCCTTAACGCCTCTAATGCACTTGTGAGCTTTTCACATACGTTCTTGCTTCAATCTACTTTCTCCAGGCTGCGCCTCAAATAGAACATTGGAATTGTGGATGAACGTCGAGACTATTTGGAGAGGCTTACCACCTTGATTTGGAAGATCCTTACTACTCGGAGTATGCTGGCAGGCTTCTCCAGATCCGAAGATCACTGTTTTTATACTGAGGCCATGGATCAAGCATATCTACCGGGCTACTATGCACCAGACGGTAAAACGCTATCTACATACTTTACTTACTCTTTCTTGCACTTCCTTTGCTTTCAAAGTTCCTACATAAACATATGGCGATGGCGCACCGTTTCCCGGTTTTAGTTACTTCCTCATCACAGCGTTTGCGTTTCGTACTTCTCATTTATTCTTGTTATGAATAGCTAAGTAAAAGTACCTCTCCAGCATCTGCACGTACCCTGCCTGGTCTTGTTTAGATTAGCTGAATCTCCGAATCCAATACCTCACGTGTTCAAGTTGCAACCGCAACAGCCACTACTGCCATGAAGGTCTAAAGAATCATTCCTTCATACTGTACTGATACGCTGCCGGTCTAATAATATCCGTCACCCGACAATTCCTCTTCGATTGACAACTACTAATCTTCCACATCACGCTACCAAATACTTATCCACCTAAGAACCCCAATACCCCCCCCCCCCCCCCCCCACCAATATCTCAACCCTCTCTCAAACATCCACCACCAACCAAGATCCCATCCCTATCGCCAACAAAAAGGACACTAAATGCAGCATGTCCCGGAAAATTCTCGCTTGCACCTAACTTCCACTTCCCCCCCCCGGCATATTCCAGCCTCATCCACCATCCCGTCAACTTCCCCTTCCCAACGCCTAGCCTCGTCTCACCGCTCACCTCACCTCAACTCAACTCAAACCCTGCGTTTTTTTTTAGCCAAGGTGTGCAAGGTAGGGATTTTGGGGTATTGGAGATTGGAGATTGGGTACAAGGGATGTTTGGTATACTGTGTGTAATTTCAAGAAAAGGGGTTGTGGGTTTGTGTGAGTGTTTGAGTGATTAGGGGGCGGGGGGGGGGGGAGATGGTGGTGTGGGTTGAATTATAGAACTTTTGGGAAATCTACAAGAGTAGGTCGGATGGGGCGAGAGTTTGCTGTTGGTAGAAATCCACCACATCTTGATACCTTCAAATACACACAAGTTTTAGAAGTCTTTCTTCAGGATGATATCTCCTACTTATATCACAATCCTCTCAAAGCTATACTTCGGCACCTTCATATCCTTCAACCTTCCAATATCCCTCTTACTCCTCTTGATCAGCTCTCCTCCGGCCCCAACCTTCGTCGTCCCTACCCCCTGGTTCGCCTTCAAACCTAGCGGTAGCGCGTTCCCTAACCCGCCTTTCTCAGCAGGTGGTATTGTGGTAATGGTACGTTGGCCACCCTTATCTCCTTCCCGCTTCACTTGTGACGTCCCATATGAATTCGCATACAATAGCACCTCCCCCAGCATGCCCCTGAGATACGTCGCCTCCTCAACACCTTCCAAAGCCGCACTGATCTCCGCCTTCATATAGGCAATCGTATCCGCCGTCTCGCTCATCTCGTCTCCCATTGGACTGCCCAGGAGCCAGCCTGCGGAGCCGATAGCGTCCAGTAAGCAGTTGAGAAGTTTGGCTATGATGGAGATTTGCGTATTTTTGTTGTCACCAATAGGGTTGCAGTTGAGGTCGTGGCTGGGAAGGAGAGACGGAGGAGATTCGGTGTAAGGGGTTAGCCAGCCAGCGCGGGCGAGAGACATGCGAAGATGGTCGATTAGGTGGAAGAGAAGTGGTGCCGGAATGGTAGTACGGAGGCCGCGGGTGATGATTCTGGGAGAGTGGAGGGAGAGGCGGGTCAGGGTCATGTGGAGCACTTGGTGGGCAACGGACATATTATCGGAATCAAGGTGTGGTGAGTTGGGGCTTGATAGGGCATCGCCTGTTATGAGTTCCGTGTTACGGTCTGATCCCTCGTCGCTTTGAAGCTCGCCATTGCTAACAAGTTTTGTACTACCATTCTTCTCAGCCGTTCTGGTGAAGTCGATTGCGACTCGCAGCGCATGCGAAAGTTCTTGAGCAGTCAGAGGAACAGGGCTTTCAAGCAAAGACTGAAGGCTTTTTAGCGATGGGTCCCACTCGGCCAGCGCATGGATGAGTGCGCCAGGCGCGACTTGGTCAGTAAGTGGCAGAGCACCCTGGTGCTTCAATGATGTCTCGATGTGACCAACAGATAAAATGCCGTTGCGCAGCAGATATGGCAAGATGCTAGCTGGGAAGAACCGGGTTGCTAGTTTCCTTGGCACCTGATCCCCTTCCAGAGCAGACGGCTGGAGGTCCGCCGAAAACATCTTGCTGAGTAAATAATGGACTTTACGCTGATCAAAATGGCTTTTTCCAGGCCTGTTGGCAGGAGTGCTATTGTCCTTTCCAGTAATGATGCCGAGCTCAGAGATGATTAGGGTTTCGAACTTGTCTATTTCATTTCTTGCGAAGAGCTGGTCTAGGAAATTCTTCTGTTTATTCCAAGTGTTGTCAGAGTGAGACGATGGAAGGTAGGCTCCCAAGGCTTTAGGTATGTTATTTGAAGATTGAGGTTTGATGGACTTCTTATGCATCGAACCAATGCCGCGGCCAAGAGAGTTGATAAGCAAGCCATCTCGTTTCCTTTTCCGAGATCCTCCTTCTTGCACAACCGAGGTTGACAGTTGGAGACCAACAAGCTTTCGCCCTTGTAAAGCAATGACAAGGTCTAGGGGAGCGAAGTAGGATAGAAGACGAGTATTTGTTGCTTCGTTCCATTTGTCGTTGCGCTTCTCTGAAATTTGTCCTGCTGACCGACTGTCCTGCTGTATCTGTAATGGACAATATGCCTGTAGTGAGCGGTACTGCGTGTCTATAAGAGAGACTGAAGCCACTGTGCTCAGTGCAACCAGGTAGGGTGATAAGCGTAAACATGTAGTGATTGGGAATTCGTCCAATTGAGCGTGATGAACAAGGCGAGCCACCAATCCAGAAAGACTGTACACTGCCAAAGCCCTTGAGGAGTACTGGTGAAGAGTCCCACTTGCAGCGTGAAAAGCTAGGTTCGAGTCCCTCCGCTGGAAAGAATCAGGCTCAGGAATCGACAGCGAAAGAAGTTCTTGTAACGACTTGCGTCCCGAGGGTGCCAACGCCTCCTCGGAGCCCACTTGGATTGTCTTGATAGCGAAGACTCGAAGGCCCAGTTCCGCTCTGTGACTTGCGGATCGAGTGAAAAGAAGCATTACGTAGGCACTGGTCGGGTCCGTCCCACCATATAGCAACGCCAAGAGGTCTTCTCGGTCCTTCAATATGGCTTTCTTAGCCTGCTCCAAGCTCAGGACCACGGCATGTTCTACCTGTCCATTGGGAGTAATCTCTTCTCCAGTGCTATGAGCCAAGGCATCAACCTTCCAGTCTTCAGATTTGAGGTCTTCGGAGTAACACCTGATGTCGCCGTTCTGGTGTACAGCAAGAAGACGACGATATGGGGTAAACGCTTCATTTCCGACATTAGACAATGTCTCTAGAGATATTATTGGACTGCTCGCTTCCCGCACGTCAAACGACGATGTGGAGATTTTCCTGCCTGAGCTGGAGTTCTTGCCCAGGCTCTCTGAAAAGCAAAGCAGTTTTGGTTTCGGTGAAGCAACTGAGCAATATGTCAACCTCGAAGCATCTCCGATATTGTTTCGTTTGTAGCGGATAGAGCATGGCGGACAAGTGAAAATAGTTTGCGGAGAAACAGCGTAGGAAGTTATTAGTTTAGATGACCGAACCTAGTAGACGCAATTAGTCATCTCCAATCGTCTCCATCTCACGTTGATGGAGTACATTATAAAGATTAACGCTTTCATTGTCAATGGCTACAGCCAATTCTGATCGCTTTTTCTTCGACGGCCCTGCTACGGTATGGACATCAGCAGTTAGGATTTCCCCTGAATCGGTAAGACTTGGAGGCAGATCTGCCAACGTGTATGGCTTTTGTATCATGTCGTTGGACGTTCCTAGCTATGACATGAGCACCACGACGGCGGCCACAAATCTGCTAGTCGAACAAAAAAACATATAGTTCGGAGGGGAAGCTGTTCGGCGCGGCAGATCTATTCTCCGGCCCATGTCCGTTAGCGGCGGTAGGTCCCGCTCGCTTCTCGATGACCTCACGAACGCGTGAATGGTGCCGACGCGGGTCGCTTGGTTTTGCGAATGAATAGTCGCGATTGTGTGGGGCATTGCAATCACTTCCAAACCTCCAGAACCTTTATGGTCTCTCCTTATCCTACAACTTAGTAGGAAACAATGCCGACTGAGCGGCTGCATCAGATCCCATAGACCAATACTGTCCAAAGTTCTAGCAGCTGCTGTTTCGTTTTGCGGCACCAGACGAGGAGCTAGTGGTGATAACGACGTCAGATGGCTGTTGCTGTGGGTGATGTGAGAATGAGCAGCAACAACAGACCAGATCTATATTCGTTCTTCCAACCAAAAATAACTGAGGGTAAGGATGTACCCACATGCTTTTAGCCAGTCTAATAAAAAGCTTCAGCCATCGTCAATTCCACTACGACCGATGGAGATGCCGACGGAGGCCGTAGGAAGCGGCAGCGAACTGCGTCACCCCCCCAAGAAACCTTGATGCCTACAAGTATTGTCTCACACGCATGGCAAGACCAACTTCAGGTAGCAGCATATGGAGAATCTACAAATTTAGACGAGATTCAGAAGCCGACTACAACTTCTCCCATCCAGGACGTACAGCAGCATGTGGCTAAGAGACAGGAAGACTTGGTGGTGGACGGTCCGAAGTCTGCAAATATTCCTGAAAAACAGGCTCTAAAGCAAAATGGGATATGTACACCACCAAAGAAGATGTTGAAAATCCGTCCGGATGGCAAGTTGATATCGCCCAAATTCCGAGACACTGCAAGCAAGCCAGCTCGAGCCGTCAAGAAAAAGTCTAAAAGTGAAGTGAATGTGAAGCAAATGATCGTGGTCCTCAAATACGGCGAAGACAAAGAATCACGTAACATTACAGCTCAAAAAATTCAGGGGATCTGTTTAAACGTAGATCGGAAGAAAAGTGAAAATTTGGACACTACGAAACCTAACGCTGTGAAGGTTGAATCTTTGAAACCTACCCATCCGTTTTTCCTTGCACCGGTCGCTCGAGTTTCTGATCATCACCCATCAGCCGACGAGATCGATTTCAAGGACCGCACAGTTGGCGACAACGATCAATTGCAACGAGCGAAGCACAGTCCAAAAGTGATCAGTGCAGTGCAAAAGCCCGGTGTTGGCGCAGGTGCTTGGGCTAGTGTTCGCGGTTTTGGTGGAAAGCCCTTTGTTTCCGGAAATCCAAGGGTGTCTCGTTTCCCTGGAGCTATAGATCCTATACTACCTCCCCAAGGTATGGTCCATATTGGACGCCAAACCGAGTTAGAGTCAAGTATATTCAATAGTCCTGAAGCATCCGAGTTCCTGCGGACTGGTTCGAAAATGAAGGATGCAGCAATCCACATACCAGAGCGCGAGGAGTTTTTGCGGCCTTATGCGGACTTGGTGAAGTCCTGTAGGGAGGAAAAGAACCGGTTACACAATGCCACTAATCGTAAAAAGAATATAGTCCGATACCCGTTTCGTAGGATCATGACTGGTCCTGAGCTGCAACAGGCTATCCGTCAAAATATCTCTTGTAGACTTCCTGTGCCGAGGAAAGTCGTACCAGTGGATTGTAAAGAGGAGAACTTTCTTGATAGCGCAGGATCTGACCGGGCTCCAGTTCACAAGGCTGTGCTCCAAGTGTACGAAAAAATTGAGAGCTCACTTACTGCCTTTGATAAATTCGACTGCGAGACACTGGATTGGGTACACAAATATGCACCAAGATCTGCCGAGCAGGTATTGCAGCAAGGTCGCGAAGCCATGCACCTACGGGACTGGCTTCAACGTCTTACAATTACATCTATTGAGAGTCGAAACCCGGATGCGACAAAAAACAGATATTCACACAAACATTCTGGTCTTAATTCCAGAAAGAAAAGGCAGAAGAAATCAGGAGATCTTGAAGGCTTCGTTATCTCGAGTGACGAGGAAGCAGCACAAATGGACGAGCTTGCCGACCCTGAAGTGGATGAACTTAGTTTGCAAGGCCGTTCTTACACGAAGAGGTCTGTCTTGAGAGCTGGAGATGTGTCAAGTTCTTCCGACAATACTGGCAGTAGCGGAAGAGCTACGAATGCAGTGGTTATCAGTGGTCCACATGGATGTGGTAAGACAGCTGCTGTGTACGCAGTGGCGAAAGAGATGAATTTCGAGGTTTTTGAGATCACTGCAGGCAGTCGGAGAAGCGGGAAAGATCTCCTAGACAAGGTAGGTGATATGGCTCGAAACCATCTGGTGACTCGTGCCCATGAGAGCAAAGGTTCGGACGGTGATGAAGGCGACAAAGGTAATGAAAATGTGTTACTAATTTCCGACGCCCTGAAAAAGGACCTTGAGTCTGGCCGACAAGGCACTATGAAATCATTCTTCCGGCCGAAACCCGAGGGTGAGAAAAGGCCCAAACCAAGAGCGCAAAATATCAAAACCGGTCCCAAGTCGAAAGAGAAACCCAAAAAGCCGCCTACCCAGAAGCAGTCTCTGATACTTTTAGAAGAAGTGGACGTACTTTTCGAAGAAGACAGGCAATTCTGGGCGACAACTCTAGAACTTGTATTGCAGTCTAAAAGGCCAATAATAATGACTTGTACGGATGAGAGCCTGCTTCCCCTTGCTGACTTGCCACTTCATGCCATTCTCCGCTTCACACCACCTTCGGAACCACTCGCAACTGATTACCTTTCGCTCATTGCTTGCAATGAGGGCCATCTCCTGTCGCGACAAGCGGTTTCAGCGCTGTACAGGTGCAAGGGCTACGACCTGAGAGCTTCAATTACCGAGCTGAACTTTTTCTGCCAGATGGCAATTGGCGACACGAAAGGAGGGCTGGAGTGGATGTTGCTTCGGTCGTCTCCGCAGGAATGCCGTAATGAAAACGGAGAGATATTACGTGTTGTCAGTGAAGGTACGTATCTTGAAGGTATGGGCTGGGTGACATGCGACAATGAGAACCTAGTTGCAGGAAACTGGATCGATAAACAGAGTGATATTTTAGGAGATGTATTGGAAGGTTGGAGTATGGTTACTGGAGACCGGGATGAATTTAGTCGTAGGAAGCCACTCGCTCCTCATGGCCAAGTAAAGCGGGAAGAGACGTTGAAGATGTTGGAAGCTCTTGACCAGGCCTTTAACGCTCTGAGTGCTGCCGACACATATCCACGTCTTGGGGGTCGACATGGCTGTTCAGTAAGCTTATAGTCGTTTACTACTAAGTGGTCCTGCTGACATTGGTAGGCTCTACTCGACCCTACCCAGCCTCCTCTTACTGAGAGATTGAAAGTCAACTTTGTTGAAGGCTCAACCCTACTTCAGGCGGATCCTCTGCTAGACCCTACTAATCTAGCAATCTCCTTCGCTCTAGCCTTAACGGTATGCGCAAGGAGCGTATTCGCACGCGGGGACGTCAATAAATCAGCAGCTTCGTTGAATAGAGTTTATTGTATCGATATGATCCTCGAAAACGCCAAGATGTTGCGAAATCAAACCCCAGTAACCAGTATAAGTCTTTCTGCTGCTTTCAGCCCCATCACATCATCTCCGAAGGCTCTCTCCAAAGGGCCACATATATCGTCGTTCGGGAACACAAAGTCCGTGGTAGTGGAAGAAGTTGCGCCATACGTGCGATCAATTGTATCATACGACATGAGATTGGAAGAACAGCGGCTACGGTTGAACTCTGTGCTTTCTGAGGGTGCAAGGAATGGTAAAAGAATACGAACAACGCGCGCAAGTCGTGCCGCACTTGAAGGTGGTAGCAAGGCCAACACAAGGAGAGAAAGATGGTTTCCAGAGAAGACTAACTTCCTCTTGGTCTTACAAACGGGTGGAAGCGGTTGGCAGAGCATCGCACTGCAGAGAGCTACATATACGGGTTCTGATCGCGGCGATGAAGACACAGCTCCTGAGGCTTCGTGCCAGACATCGGTAGCGAGTACGGTAGACGGTGAGGCAGGGGAGGTCTAGCGGCCAATACAGCTTCGAGGCCAGTCAGCCATCTATTATTGAAGAGCATGGCATGGCATAGATAGCATGGCGTTGGCTGCCCTGATTTCGACACCATGCTGTATTTTTAGACATTTGCGTCGAAGTGAATAGATTTGAATTGCTTATCCTTAAAGGTATTAACAGTTCAATTTCCTGAAGAATCAATTGCCACCGATGGTGTCCTCCCCGTCGATAATACATACATGCTTTTTTGATAGCTCAAAGTGATGGTTGGTGGAGGACGAATTTGTTAGGCGCAGGACCGTCCTACTTTCCGTCGTCATGAATCAAGCTCCATCACAGTTGGTGTTTCTCTTGTTTCACCACGCAACAATCCTTTGATCTGTTACGCTACTGGAGAACTTACTACAGAATTTAAGGGCGACGTATTTGACCCAGTCATTGTAGCGGGCAGGCCGAGAGCATGTCTTTATTTGGGAGTTCTCCAGACGATTCAAGCTTGTCTAAACCGCCTGCAGCGTCAGAAACAAAATCTCTCTTCAATGACGAGGAAAACACAGGTGCAGCATCTAATTCTTCGTTATTCGACGATCAGAATGGGAACGGAAATTCCCCATGGAGTATGCCAACACCCAAGAAGTCTGGCAAAGGTGACTTGGTAAAGACACTGCTGCCTGTGTCCGATGTACCTGAGAGTTATATTGACGCTTACGATATACTACTGGAGTCCGGTTATCGAGAAGGCGCTGGATTCATTAGTCTTTCGGGAGCCAAAAGAATACTTGAAGGTAGTGGGCTGAATGGAGAGGAGCAAAATAGAATTTTCAATATAGTTACTGGCGGGCAAGAGCCTGCGGGGGGGCTTATCCGAAATCAATTCAATGTCCTACTCGCTCTTATAGGTCTTTCCCAAGAGAAGGAGGAGGCGACGTTAGATGGTGTGGATGAAAGGCGGAAGAGTGAGTTATTGCTATGCTGCTGGCCGTACAATAGGATCTCGCTAATTTTTATGATACACAGAGCTTCCACAGCCGTCAATACCCTTCGTTCAGAAGTTGAGGACTTCTAAGGTTTCAGAGAATTTGGAGGAGCCATTGGATCACCCACAAAATGCCACCCCATCATCAAAAGGAAACACCCCAGCGGCTACGCCTTCAAAATCTAGGCGCATACGGAGGGACTCTTTAGATAACCTAGACAACGATCCGTGGGGCAGCCCTGCTATGCACAAAGGGCATACCCATATAGTGGCTAACGAAGCAACACCACCATCAAATGGCGTCACCGCAGCAAGGCCTCTAGGGAACGGAACCAGCGGCCCCGCAAGGACTACAAGCGCCTTTACTACACACTCAGAAGTACCAACGCCGACAGAATCCACCTTGGTAGGCGAAGGACCTTCTGGAGGGCGGCCAACAGATGGTAATGGGGAAGGGTGGGGCTCGTATGCTAACACTACAAGCGCCTTTCCCAGTGCCGGACAAGCAGGACTCGGGCCCGAGGGTTTCGGATCTGGTTTAGACAGCCAAGGAGATAATCGTACAGGAGGTGGTATCAGGTCCCTCGGTGGTGGTCGCACTACAAATCGCAGTATAGAAGAGACAGTCACCGTCACTTTGCTTCCCGAGAAGGAAGGCATGTTCATGTTTCAGCATCATAACTACGAGGTCAAGAGCGCAAGAAGAGGAAATAGCGTGGTACGGAGGTATAGTGATTTCGTGTGGTTATTGGACTGCCTTCACAAAAAATATCCTTTTCGACAATTGCCTCTGTTGCCACCAAAGCGGGTCGCTGGTGAGGAAACCGATTCCTGTTACAATCGCTGATATCTGACAATACCAACGAGTACAGTCAATGGAAGGCATCTGTCGGCCGATATTACTTTCATGGAAAAGCGCAGACGCGGTCTAGTCAGATTTGTAAATGCGCTCGTCAGACATCCTGTTCTGAATCAAGAACAACTCGTTACTATGTTCCTTACCGTTCCTACAGTAAGTAATGCATACGATCATTATCCCCAACGAAAGCTTATGTTCAGTATCAGGAGCTTGCGGTGTGGCGAAAGGAGGCTTCAAAATCTGTTCAGGAAGAATTTACTGGCAAACCTCTTGCCCCAGGTCTTGAAGATTCGTTACCGACAAACCTTTCTGAGACTTTTGATACTGTTCGTTCCGGTGTTCGCCAGTCTGCCGAATCCTATATCAACCTTTGTAGCTTGCTAGAGCGCTTGGCCAAACGAAACCAAGGGGTTGCCGCAGATTATCTACGGTTTTCCCAGGCATTGATGGCTTTAACAGAATGCTCTCAAAACACATACGCAACTGATACGAACGATGTTCCGCTGCTCAATGAGGGTATTGGTTCCACGGCCAGGCATTTAACGACAAGTCAAAGTCTACTGGAGGACGAAGCACGTGCATGGGACGAAGGTGTTTTAGAGGATTTTAAGAAGCAGAGGGATACCGTTGTAAGCATAAGAGACATGTTTGATCGCCGAGATCGCTATGCAAAAGACACCATCCCACAGTTGGAGCGAAGAATAGAGAGTAACGAGAACAAATTGGCTGGGCTCATGGGAAGGCCAGAAGGTGCCGCTGCAAAGCCGGGAGAGCAGGAGAAACTTGAGCAAGCCGTCAGGGCTGTAAGTGCGGTATCATTTGTAAAGAACTCTGTTGCTAATACCACGCAGGACAAGCAATCGATAGTGGACCAACACGCTCGCGGTGTCTTCATTAAAGAATGTGTCCGCGACGAGTTGGTGTTTTTTCAGCAGTCCCAATACCACGTCAGTAAGCTGCATCAAGACTGGAGCCAGGAGCGAGTTAAATATGCAGAACTACAGGCCGACAATTGGAGAGCACTCAATGAAGAGGTTGAAAACATGCCAACAGGGGATTAGTATCGTGTACATTCAGCTTGTAAACATATCTTCTACAATCCTTTCTGCAGTATGACTGCGCAGATATTGGAGCTGGTATATAGATACTCATGTACTTCCGCAAATTGGATACAATCACCAAGTTTCAGTACGTCTCTAAAGCTCCATTCTATGTCAGCATAAAAATGTGACTTGAAGCCAGGTTGTGCTCGCACTTTCGGCCAAATGTTTGACCGAAGTTGTCAGCCCTGTGCCATCGGTTCCGTCGTCATCCCGCAATTGGTGTTGACTAGGTACCTTACCTTACCTTAGGTTCCTACACCTACAATCCTTCCAGTCCATGCGATATTCTACCTTCTTGTTTCAACCCCCTTCGACGCGAACATGCCTTCCTACACACCCTCACAAAAGTCAGCAATCGCCCAGTTTGTGGGCTTCACGCAAGCCAAGGACAGCGTTGCTGCGAAGGTGAGGTGTTTCTAACAGCCAAAAATCTGAGAGTGTCGTATGGGCTCGGTTTTGACTAGCTCCTACTTCCCACATGCTTGATTTAAATTTAAAGGGCAAGATCGATGGGACTGACTCAATGTGCTTGACAGCAACTCAAAGTCCACGGGTGGAACGTTGAGCAAGCAATAGACGCGTACGTATATTTAATTCTCAAGCATCGTTTCCACATAAATCCTAGTATATTGCACGAACTAGTATTACTGTTCTATGGCTCTTGGAGACACCGCGATTGGTCTAGGACTACGGGATCTCGATCCACATGGCTTAGAGCCAACTAAGGCTACCTCGAATAAAAGAGGATAAGAGCTTGGACGCAACAAATATGGGTGAAGACGAAGTGGCAAGATCTGTTCGGGAGTCTTATCTCTACCAGGCTAGAGTATCCCTAGAGAGAAGCCTTGCCCATATCCAAAAAGCTTACGGCGCTGAGCCCGACGATGAAAAGGTTATTAGACATCCGCTCGACGCAGAAGATAGTATACCGTTCGACTCTTCCGTGGCCTCGGTTGGGGGCAGAGATGAGGTATCTGTATTAGGAGGACACCCACCGCAGTTTTCGCCCTCCTCCCACCGCGAGAAGCTTGCTTCTCTTTTCTTTAAGTGGTGCGACGATGCTGCGTATATGAAACGGGGTCTCAAATCGCACAAGCTCCCCTCAATGTTCAGGTTCGCTCTCCAGCGACCGCTCATGCCCGAGAGCACGCTCCAAAAGACACTGGAAGAGTTTGGTATTAATCCAACGCTTGGTTTTCTGAGTGGAATGAGAGTCGAACACACCATGCCTAAGGGACGAATCCGAAGGACTCTTTACGGACTGGATCCGGATCTCTCACGTCACGTTAGCTCGAAGTACCGCAAAGTATTTCCCATAGGTCTAAGTCTACTGGATGGAGGACGTCAACAGCCGAAGCAGGAAGTGATAACCATGCAAGACACTCGTGCAGGGACGCAGATGCATGGACCCTGGACGCACTGCAAACCAGGGCTGGGTCCCCATATTATCAAATTGGATGAACGCCAAAAGCATGCATGCCTCTGGTCGCTTTATGACCTCATTCAACATGGTCTGGTTGATCTGGAAGAAGCGCCTGATCGCTATCGTCATATCCTGGATAAGCCAGATTTGAGCAATATCGATCTATCGATGCGTCTAGGAGATTTTGGATTGCCTGGCCATCAAATACGGAACCTTGACGTTGATGAATCTGAAACTCCCGATCACTCTTCGGAGGAGAAGAACATCATTGCAGAAATAACTAATCTTGTTGAGCTATATATCTCTGGCGAGTTACAGGTTGATGAAGTCATAGCTCTCATCAAAGAAACGTTGATTGGCCTTCCCATTAACATTTCTTTTCTAAATAATCTGATAAGGGATAAATCAAGAGGTGCTACTTCTATTGCTGAAAGCATCTGGGAAGAGGTTGCGGGACAGCATCCAGCGACGGATCTGGAAGCCAGCGTAGTCAAGGACGACGATGTTCCTGTTCGGTTGGTTAGTGAAGAGTTCACAGAGATTTGCGACGATGTGCTCGGAGCGGATCTAAAAGCGGAGGACGCCCTCGCGATGCTCCAGGCTGCCGTGGGCGCAGACGAGTTGACGAGTTTTCAGAGGTCTCATATACTCTCAAAGCTTGATTCTCCACAATCAGCGACATACAATCGCCTCTTAGCATCCAACGCTGATCAAACCGAGGACTCGGCAAACTCACGTACAGCCATGCGTATGCCGATAAGAACGTTCAAGGCAGACGTTCGGCTTAGTCTAGATAAGTCACGTCATAGATCTCAAGCTCTGGATCCGGGGACATTCTCCGACGTCGGTTTTTTAGAGGAGCTTTCACACACTGACAAGTTGCCACATATCATCCCCCCGAGGCAAAACCCCTTCATGCCTCCAGGTACGGATGATCATACCGAGGGAGGTCCCGTATTGTCCAGCCTTAGAGAGGCCACAGAGGCTTTCACTGAAGACAAAAGCCTAAACGCCACTCAGGTGAGTGTCCTGTGTGAGCGCTCGGACTTGCTTTCTACCACCAATAAAGTAGGCCATGTAAGTAGACACCCTCTTGACTCATGGAGTGCCCCCGCCGTGGTTATGCGCCCACGTACGTGCAGCACATCTTTAGCGCAGCTGACCAAGAAGCCAACGGAAATGTACCAATCATTGATAGAGCGACCTGGAACGCCGAGTCCAAAGTCTGTCCAATTGGTCGCTGCTTCTTGGCAGCCGTATCTGCAAAGGACTTGCCCTTGGATACGATATGTGCCAAATGATGAGATGTACGACAGCGGATATATGTCAACTTCCCCAGAAAATGGAATGACATCTGATATGTTTGGCTTAAGCTTACCAACAAACAAAGCTCGCGAAGTTGCTGCCAAACTCGGGCTACCTTCAGATTATATCCAGGAGCAGGTCCGTTCTAGAACACCACGAAGGGTAAAGACAAAGAAATTTCTGAAGGCGAGCATAAACGTTACTTTTCCTTCTAGGAAACGCAAAGCCTCCATGGACGTCAACAGCCCCGGTATCAAAATACCGAAGCGTAACGCTATTCCGGATCTTTTCGCCCAAGATGATGAAGATCACGAGAAATTCATTCATGACTACTTTACGTGGGAAGTACTTCAAGAACTGAAGCGTTACTGCTTAAGCTGTAATCGGTTACGATGCACATGCAGGAAAAGGAAAAGGCCTTCAACGTCCCAAGGAAGCAAAAGCCGTAAAAGGTCGTCATTGCTTGCTTTTACATCGAACGTGCACCCAAGTATGAGCAAGTGGCCGCTGTCAGACTCAACATCGCCATCAGATTCTAGCCCGTCAAGCTGTTCAATAGCGGTAGTCGGTAACGGAAAATCTGAGACACCAGGTGCATCAGTTTCCCGCAATCCTGTGAAGCTGCTGTTAAATCCGCCAAAGCCATTAGGGCAACCAAGGCCGTCTAGTCCTTCAAGTCTGTCAGACTCACCAAGCCCACCTAGCTTACCCAGCCGATCTACACCTTCAAGCTCACCAAGCCCACCAAGAGTTACAAGCCAGCCAAGGCCACCAAAAGCTCTACTGTCCAACCTCATAGCAAGGATGGCTGAAAAGGACATTATGGACACCTTGGGACGTCTTGGAAAAGCGAAAACGGCCGAAGGTGAACAAATTCGTCAACTTGTCGACCATGCGCTTGGCTTAATCCGCCGGAACATACGTCCAGATAGACCTGAAGCCTTAAACTTAGAAAAACACATAGAAGCACAAGCAAAGAACAGTCTGCGGCACCTCATCGAAGCCCAGCTGCAATGGAAACGGTCTAGCGGAGAGTCGAGTCAAGAACGCTCCAACGGGTTTGGTTCAGGCTTGAACGTAAAACAGAAGACAACAACACCTTCTCGGAACCCATCAATGTTGGATCCCCCGAACGTGAAATCTATGTTTTTGAATTCGAATGACACCCTTTTGCATCCTAGATCAAGCTCTGCATCAGCTAAATCGGAAAACCAGCGAGAAAACTGCTATGGCTCCAAGGTTCAGTGGAGCACTGTTCTAGAAGCAGACGGTGCGCATAACGAGACTATAGCGAATGAAAGACCAGGAAAGACTGTAGACAGTAAGCCTGCCGGAAAACTTGGCCACTCAGCGTCTCTATATTCCACAGGGAAGATCTCGACTGGCCAATTTCAGGCGCACAAGGCACCAACAAGTCGAGATCAAACGAGAATGGCAAGGGAGATGACTCAAAAACCGAGGTCGACATGCTCTTCGACGCCCAGTCTTGAGGAGGCAACGGATCCTGCGGCCATAAGAGCTCGAACCAGGAATACCCCCACGCGATACATCGAGCGGAGGCGTAGTGGTGGAGATTATCACCCCTGGCCAGAACGGGGCATTTCTCGAACGGCCGCCATCGAGAACGTTCATAAAAACGCATTAGCTCAACGCAAATCTTTCTTTCTTTATATAGCGGAGCAGCGGCTAGTAAGACCTCGAGCTGATTTAAGTGTGCATGACAGGTTTTACCAAGGGTCGAATAAACCATCGAGCGGATCAGGATCTACATCGTCGTTAAATAAACTGTTCGATAAATATAGAGGTATTCCTGCCAATGTTCCGATTACAAAATACCTGATGCTAACTAGGGACATAACACAGATAATGCAGCAAACGATCCAGACGCGATTGGAGTTGAAGGTTCAATGCGATACCTGGGTGATTTGGGCGTTAGCCTGGATGAGGTTGTCGTCCTTGCTGTTCTCACAGAATTATCCGCACCCACAATGGGCGAACTCACCCGCGAGGGTTTCGTCAGCGGTTGGAAAACACACCAGTAGGCCCTATAGCTGACCAAATTCTCTCATACCGTGATCACTAAAGCTGTGCACAGCGCCGACACCCTTCCCAAACAACAAACCGTCATCGCCTCCCTCCGTCGCCTCCTCATCACCAACCCCGCATTCTTCAAACGTGTCTACAAGCAAACGCTCCTCCTCGCCCGCACCCCTGGCCAAAAATCCCTCCCTCTAGACGCCGCCATTGAATATTGGCGCCTACTACTCCAACCCCCCAGCATCAGCTGGAGCACCCAGAGCACCCCGTGGCTGGAGTGGTGGATTGGGTATCTGGAAGAGCGGTGGCGGAAGGGGGTTAGCAAGGACATGTGGGAGCAGACGGGCGTTTTTATTATGAAGTGTGGCGAGGATGAGAGTATGGCGTGGTGGAGTGAGGAGGGGGCGTGGCCGGGGGTGTTGGATGAGTTTGTGGTGTACGTGAAGGAGAAGAGGGAAGAGAGAGGTGGGGAGATGGAGGTGGAGTGAGGGTGGGATTGTTGGGGGTTTCTTGGCAGCGGAAGATTGGGGGTAAATGAGTGGGAGGGGTGTGATGATGAGATGATGATGGCTTTTATGACTACGTGCCGGATAGGCGTGAGAACAGCTAAGACGGGAGCGTATACCTAGCATGGAGAGTGGAGGCTGTGGTGGCATCCGTTAGGTACGGCCTATTGATATGGACAGAAAATGCATTCTACCAGATTGTGGGGTTTGTTTTTCTCGAGGTTTGTGTGACCCAATTGCGGTTTTGTCATCTGTCATACCCTTTTTTAAACTCAATCATCTCAATTCTTTTGCCGTGCTCGGTTCTCTGTTTTTTTGAAACCATACCAAATTTTAGTAGGCCTTGAGCCACCCACCCCTTTTTTCTTTTCCTTTTTGCGGGTCTTGCTCGTGCTTGGTGTTTCTGTAATGAATGAATGGTGGCTTTTTGTGGGAGGGAGTACGTGGAAGATTGGAAGGTGGAAGGTGGAAGGTTTTCGAGCTGGTTTACATAGTTCATGGTCAGTTGGAGGGTTGAGAATTTTTTGAAAAATGGCTTGTGTGAACATGTTCGTAGTAGGTGTGCGTCGACGCCTTTTAATCGAGAAACTCGCTCGCTCGCTGTTCGTATACATGTACGCTTGCTAGATTTCCAACGACGTCCTCCGTTCTTGCTTCTCCATGCACCATCACCACCTCCCATAGCAGCAACAGCCGCGCCCCTCCCGCCCCCAACCCAACACAATCCCCCCAACTCACTCCACCACCTCAACCTCCCCAGGCATCACCCCCCCATCCCCCAGCCTTAACCGCGGGAACGGCCTCTCACTCCAGACATACCTCACCTCCGCCCTCTTCGCCAGCGCCTCCGCCAACCCCGCCGCTCCCCCCGGAACCCCGCCCTCCTGCCTCTCCCTCGCAGCAGCATCCCGAGCCGTCAAGCCCAGGAACCAGCGGCCCAGCCACCACACGAAGTCGACGACGCCGAAGAAGGTTTTGGAGAGCTGCTCCCAGGGGGAGTCGATGTCCTCCCAGGTGCCGCCCCAGTGGTCTTCGCTGCCGGCCTCGCTTGCAGGACCCGGGGTAGGGGCGGGCGTTGGTTCGGGGGGGTGGAGGATGTGGGATTGGCGGGCCTGTTCGGCTTTTTCTTCGTCGACGAGGACGAGGGCGGCGCTGTGCCAGCCGGCAGCGCTGACTTTGAGTGCAAAGTAGGCGCCCATTCCTCCTTCTAACGTGACCTCGTCCTCCCAGTGGGATCCCTCGCGCTCAAAGTAGTCGCCTATTGCTGTCGACGTGGCTGGATCGCCCAGCATCTCCCCTCTGACTCGAGCTTCCCCTTCCATTGCTTTGGTGCTCATGTCCTGCAGCATTCTTTCCATCAGAGATTCGAACCATATCGTCCGCCCCCCTGCATTGTGAACAAGGCTTCCATTGCCACTAACAGGGTTGTATCTTACCCCTCGAAGCTGTGCAAGACCTCTGTGGCCTAGCCCTAAAGCGCCACATGCCTGAGAGTCGACACCGTGGGAGGAGATTTTACCGTTAGCGTGCAAGGCGTGATAGTGATAATCACCAAAAGCAAGCGAGATGATTGATTTGCCCTGCAGACCGGGAACGCGGTTCGGTTCTGGAAGTGGAGCCGAAGGCGTTTCCGGAGAAGAGGATGTGGCATAGAAGACGTCCAATAAATCACAGGAAGCTGTCAGTACTAAGCCAGATTTTGTAAACAGAGCAAAGTTGCGGTAAGAGCCTTGGAGGTCGCGAATCTCAAAAGGGGAAGACTCGTAAGGGTAAAAGGTGGTGAGCTCGAAGGGTTCAGGCTGGTCAAAGGCGGGCATACGAAACGTTGTGGGGTAGCAGAAGAGTTTGTTGATATCGGTAGTGAATAATATGTAACCTTCTAGTACGATGTGGTTTGTAATCTCACCAATACGAGATTCAAGGGTAGTAGAATTGGTCCGGCTATTATGTTCACGGCGGTAGCCCGTCCCTGGGATGGTGACGGTTTCAACAAGAAGGCCATCCGTTGAATCTTCTTCTGAGCTAACGGATAGGCTGGAGTCCCAGTAAATGATACCTGTGTCGGCAACGTAAATTGAACTTCGATCCCATCCTATATCCCATAAGTAGGCGGTTGATTATCCCCTCAAATCTATGAACCAACTAACCTGCTACGACCCTCTTAACGCTCCTCCCCACAACATCTACGTGTAAGGGCTTGACGAGGAAAGCCGTTTCCTTTGTCCACATCCAGATCTTCCCATCGTCCGCAAGACCTAGAACGTGTGATCGACCGGTGGAATACTGACTTATTGCCGTACTGGGCTCATATCGTTCGTTAGTCGTTGGCGGATATGCTGGCGGGAAGCTAAGCCTTTTCAGATCCTCACCACGTGCTTCCATAAAGGTCAATCCGTTGAAGACCCCAAAAGCGTAGATGGCTCCAATTGAGTTGAGGAGGGTTGTCGACCACCCCCTACAAAAGTTAAAATGCGTTTTCTTCAGAAGTCTCTAAATCTACAAGTTACCCACCCGCACTGTACATCAGCCACAACTCCCACATCCTCATCGATGTCCTCGATCTTTACCCTCCTTGGCCATCCTGACCTTTTGCCCAGGCTACGCAGGGGCCGCCGTGGCCTTCGCCCCGTTGTAATCTGTAATCTTTCAAATCTTGTCTCGGCTGTGTGGCCAAGGCTGCCCTTGTCATCGTTGCCCCAAGTAAACAGCTGTGTCTGAGTAGCTAAGTTCTTATAAAGCCATTGCCACCGGGCACCATCGGCTTGCAAGAGGGGTTGGGGTGGGATTCGGAAGGTTGCTCTTGTAAGGGTACGCCAGAACGTAGGATCTTGACGGTAGGAGGCGAGGGCTTTCTGAAGAAGTGGGTTGTCAATTGGAAGTAGCCTTGGTAGAATGCAGGACTTACTGTTGAGCTCGTGAGGCGAAGGAAGTCGGAAGCAGTGAGGTACGGGAAGATGGTGTACAGGATGTCAGCAGCTGCAATCGTAAGTCAGTTCCCTATTCCTTTGGCTCGAGTCCATTTTGAGACCCACGGAGATCTGTAAGGGCTGTCATGGTTGAAGTATGAGAGCAAACATAGCAACGGACAGGACATTGGTTCGTTTTGCGAGGATTTTTGGTCATTTTTGACATGTGATGATCCATGGGAACAGCTGCGCTACATGGGCATACGGTAGAAGGGTCCACCTAGCACTCGGCTAAACCTAGCAGTCGTCGGGCCCTATAGGGCTGAAAATTCACATTTCATATTTTATTGCTTCAAACGATTCACTACGTAGCTAATAGGACCTCTTTGGGGCCCTTCTGATACGCATGCCTCGCCCTGATTGGCCAGTTGTAGATATCACGTTATTCCTTTGCTCCTGCTCCTGCTCCTGCTCCTGCTCCTGCTCCTGCTCCTGCTCCAGCTGTCTGACCCGTAGCTTAACTATCAGCTGCTTCTTCTTCTTTTGTCTAGAGCTTGCTGTCATTGGTACCGAAGTGAAGAGCTCGGGGCCTAGACGTAGTAGATCATTGACCTCCCTATTCCACATCTTTGTCTGTTGAGCTGAAACGACAGCTCGTTTTCGAATAGGAGGTTTTGAAGTAAATAGCTCAGGACCTAGACGTAGTAGAGAATTGACCTCCTTTTGCCATATCTTTGTTCGTTGATTCTCTCTTCTTTCATCGACAATCTCTTGATTCATGACTCTTGCAGTACCGTAATTACCCCCAATTCGATTGGTCTTTTGCTTCTTTCTTCTATTGAGTTCAAGAAGTTTCTGATTAGTGACGTTCTGAATAGTAGATTCCGCCATTGCTCGTATTGCTGCTTTACCCATCTTTTGAAGAATCTGACTAGAAATCGTTCCTTTTATTGCTTGTCTAATAAGCTGCTGTACTTGAGAAGTATTTGCAGGTGTTAGAACGACTTCTAAATCGAAATCGATGTATGTGACTGAAGCCTCGGAAGGCGTAGTTGAACGGATGACTATGTTATACTGCTGTGGTTGCTCTAGTTCCTTAGGAGGAAAGTGCTGAAGTACTAATGCTGGGCTGAACGGAAGAAGCCCCGTAGCTGTCCATGACTTTCTGATATTCAGTGAGGTAATTGCTTCATGCCGAGCCTGTTGATATATCTCTAGAAAGTTCGTTTTATCGATTGAGTAGCTGGCCTCAAGCCGAGTAATTCGCTGAACATGAGACTTGTACGCAGTAGCCAATGGAGCAAAGACTTCAACATCTAGTGGTTGAAGCAGATGAGTGGTGTGAGCCGAAAGACACAGTAGAATGATCTTCTGACTGACGCAATAGTCAATCACCTGAGTAGTGATATGAGAAGCATGATCATCGATTAATAGCATTCGATATTCGCCTTTCTGACGAATTTTAGTTTCTGGATCAAAGCATTTCCGAATCCAGGCTAGACTCAATTCGTTGTCGATTCAGCCATTCTCGCTCACAGCAATATGACCTTCTTTGAATACTTCGTACCAGACCTTCTGCTGTACTTTTCCTTTGAAGATAATCCACGGCTTCAAGACTCTTCCATCCATAGATATACACTCAATCAATGAGACCCACTCTCGATTGCCACATTGAGTCATATGAGTCTTCTTTTCATACTTGAAAATCATGACCCGAAGCTTAGCAATGATCCTCTGCATGAACCCCTTTTCGTCCATGTTGTAGATATCTTCTATCTCTATTCCATGCTCTTCTTTCAAACTCTGAAAAAGATTGAACCAGCCAGCTAAAATATCGTGATCCTGAGCCATAGCACGCTCTTTATCAAGCGAAGAGACATATGTTGTTTTGATTTGCGAATGACGTTTTAGGAACTTCTGGGACCAATTGATTCCGACTGACTTATTGTCCCCCTTTTTAACTAGTAGTTCTTTGGCTATTGAACGTACTTGCTCCACACGAGGAGACCAGCCCCAAGCCTGAAGACGTAGAATCCAGGCACATATAGCTTCTTCTTCTTCGGGGCTAAGTCTTTGAAAGTGCTGGTTGCGTACAGAAGCAGCCTGTCGGCCATTGATTCGATCCATAAGAGTACTTCTTGGTATTCCATATTGACGAGCGAGTTTTGCTTTGGAAGGATTTTCGTTGGCTGCTGAAGCCTCGTTCCAACGGGCGAAAGCAAGCGTTATGCGCTCTTCCTGTGAAAGTTCTATATCTTCCGAAGGTATGGAGGACATAGGGGGGGTGGGGGGGGTGGCTGCCATTGTTTTGCTGATATGTTGAAGAATTGCAGCAATAAAATATGAAATGTGAATTTTCAGCCCTATAGCCTGACGACTGCTAGGTTTAGCCGAGTGCTAGGTGGACCCTTCTAAGGTGCTCGTATGTAGTACGGCGGTCCATTATGAACTTCCCGACATTTCGAAATGTCGAATATCAAAATACCCACCAGACCGAATAGCGAACATCGAATTCATGGAGAAAGATCCTTTCGAAGTACGTTTACAGCATATTTGATTGTTTAAAATCCAAGTTTTGATTCTCGGTTTTCGATTCTAGTTTTTCACGCGTCGACGTTTTAATAATCATTTCGGTATCATTTCGCTGTTTTTTCTTCGATTTACACATGTAAATGTAGTCTCGGTTTGAATCATCGCGATGATATATGCAGCATAACGAGAGTAGAGTACTGTGAACGCTTATAGTCTAACATGACAACACCATAGATCGTCATGGACTGCCGTACGTCAATGACACTGCATCATTTGAGGCCATCGACTTTCCATCTTTTGACGAGGCCCAAATCCATGCGTTGGGTCTCTCTTGATCTGGTCGTTTGCCATCGAATGTCAAGAATGACTAGCGATGGGACCGTTACGAGAAAAAATCATAGTCAATTAAGCGGTGCTCCCTCATTCAGTGAGCTGGGTTTTGGCCTCGCTGAAGAGCCAAACCGGCGAGTTGGTTCGCTTTACCTATGTTGCATTGATGACAGAAGGATTCCGGTAACAAAAATGCTCTCTTTGCCGCTGGAGGCTCGAGAGCAAGAAGCTACGGTACAGACCTCGTGCTTCTTAACAGAAGTAGTGATGTGGATTGCCAGCATCGAAACGGTCCATCAAGCAGCGCCTGAGTTCTCTGCCTGCGTAGGGAAAGCACCTTCATTGATGAATACGTAAACAAATGCGGCGCCTATGGGCGTGAGCATTGATGAGGATGGTCGGAGAATGGCCGAGTGCCCGGATGCTCGTTTGGGAACACGACGCCTTTTGGCCGGTTTTTGAGGATGAGAAACAACAATATCAGATAAGCCGAGTACGAACGATATGACCCAGGAAGAAGGACCTATAAACTCTGACTCCATTGCCCATATATATTTATATAGATATATAAATATATAAATATATATTCTGTAGCGATTGTCTTCGCCTGAGTAAAGGAGGAGTGTTACGAAAGAAAGAAGCCACCGGCCGGCCACGGAGATATCGAAGAGTTTCAAGCAAGTGGATACGTAAAACCATTGACAATTGATGAAGTCGAAAGTCGAAAACGGAGCATCTGTAGGGAGGGAGGTAGTGGCACAAGTCCGACAGGCGACAGGACGTGGGTTTTACCTAAGAATACATGCCATTGAATTGGCCGTGAAACAGGCAAAGTAGCACGAGAAGTACCTAATCGAGGCGCAGGATGTAGAATACCGAGTATTCTAAGCAGCAGCCTGCGTATCTATGTAGCTTGGTACTTAGTACCCTAGCCACTGCATGTACTTTAGTAGATTACAGTAGTAGAGAGTACTTCCGTAGTAGTATTCCGTATGTACATATTCCGTATCTATCTCGAGCTCGTCACCCTGCATCATCCGCCTCCTCCATCTTTGTCCGCGTTTTGCAGTCCGCGTGGGGTACAGTAGTAGCTAATCGTGCTAATTTAGCACCTATCTACGGTACGAGCTCTCGTTACCAAAACACAGTACTCCGTACCCCCAAGTACAAAGGCCAGCCCTCATCCCTCTATACAGAACCAGAACCAGAACCAGAACCTCAACCCACACCTCTTCATACCGTTATTCGCACCAAACATTGCTAACCCTACCCTATCGTCAAAGAATATTACTACCCAAGGAACTTTACAGACACAATCGGCGCTCAAGGATCCTGATAGCATTTACACATCGGCCCGCCCCTCTAGGCAATCGCAATCATCGGGAAAAGTAGGGATTCATAGTACAGACTTGGAAACACATCAGCACTCCGGCGACAATTACTACTGCGATATCTGCATGATCAGGATCTCGCCTCCAGCCTTCGTTCAAACAACAGACATCTACGAGAGGAGCGCAAAAAGATCGCTGTCGCGACTACACTAGCCTCGCGCACTGCCCGCAGAGAGGGCCGAATCACTGGGTCGCAGGGCATGGCCTGTGATTTGCAGGCACGGTTTCAAAAGCTCGGAACAGCTACTCCTGACCCTGCCCCCACGTTGCTGGCCTGCGCTGCTTTCAACCGCGACAATGATGAGGACAAGAACGAAATCAGGCAGATAGAAGGCAACGGCACGGCCAGCATCGGCAACACCAATCTATTCGACACAATCCTCCCATCGAATGCAGGTGCAGATAGAGAGATAAGCAACTTTGCAGGATACGAGAACCATGCGTCTACTCCACCCATTGACGTCCCACCGCCGTCCATTGTGGACGGCTCGGAATATCTCCCTGATAACGGCTCGGTCCACGAATCTCGATATACTGAACCTTCCCCCCTGGAAGATTTCTTGCACAATCGAGGGCCATCAATAAGTTTCGATTCAGAGGTGACCTTGGAGTCTGGACATCGTCGTGCTCTGGATGCGCCGCTACCGAAGCTTTCGGTTGAAACAAGGCTCAGAAACCGATCGATTCTGCAGGAGCTATCAAGACATTCGACACGGTCACCCTTGGCGAGGGCTTACAGTGAAGCAGAGAAAATCAATTTCGACTCCGTGACTGGACAGTCATTGCGATCTTCATCGGGGCAAGGTCGTACGAAAACTGGAACAAGGCCTCCAGAAGGTCACTCTCCGTACCGCCTACTACATTCCGTAAGCTACAACCTTGCAGACGATAACGGCCAATCAGACCCTGAGCAAGGTGCATCCTTGACTTCCGAATCGACTCTCTCCCCGGTGACTTCTGAGGTTCACACTCCAGTCGACAACAACATGGATTGCCTCATCTCTCCCATGTCTTCCTACTCTCCTTTTCACCACCCTGTATCACTCCAAGAATCAAGCGCATGGCCAAAACCAAGGCGGCAGGCCTCGGCTTCGCGGTCCAGGAGCTGCACCTTGGAGAGGAAGATGAGCATGCGTCAAGCTCAACGGCAAGGCTCGCGGACGGGTTCACGACGATCAACGTCATCTTCAATTTCGCCAGCCACCACCTTCCTCTCAAAATTCGCCACGGAAGACGCAGCTCCTGAACCAGACGATGAGGGCCAGGAAGTCGGAGACTACGTTTTGGGTAGACAGATAGGATATGGAGGTTTCAGCGTAGTAAGAGAAGCATATACTATCGAAGGCGGGGAACGCGTCTGTCGGGCGGTTAAGATTGTACGCAAGCAAGTTCTCGGTAAGGAAGATATAGAAAATGAGCAGCTGCAAGCCGAGTTTGAGCATGAGGTCGGTCTGTGGCGTTGTCTGGCTCATCGACATCTTCTACCACTTATTGCAGTCTACGTGACGGATCATGCTACGTTCTGTTTCACCAAGCTCAACACTGGTGGTACGCTTTTCGACCTCGTCAAGGTCAATCGTAAAGGATTACGGCGTGATCTTGTACGGCGGTACACCTACCAACTTGCCTCGGCAGTTCGCTACCTTCACGAAGACATGCGAATCGTTCACCGAGATCTCAAGCTCGAGAACTGCTTGATTGACTTATCCGGTCCTAATACCGCTGCGGAAGGAGGGAACTTGCTACTCTGTGATTTCGGTCTGGCTGAGTTTATGACGACCGAGAACAACAGAAACGTACCCGATCCTTACGAAAGAGCAGCTGATAGACCTCCAATGAGGAATATTGGCCCTTCAGCGACAAGCACATCCATCGCAGGCAGCCTACAGTATGCATCTCCCGAGCTCATCATGAGCCCGGCTGGCGTTCTCAGCCCCGTTGTTGACATGTGGGCCTTTGGTGTCGTAGTATACGCACTATTGGTCGGTGACCTACCCTTTCAGCACATGTTCCAGCCTCGAGTGCAAATGATGATTCTCGCGGGCGAGTGGAACATGGGGGCTTTGCGAAATGCTAAAGGTGTGGTCGGATCGGAAGACGAGGTCCTGGAGCTTGTCGGTGGTTGTCTCCAGATGCAAAGCGAGGAGCGCTGGACGATCGGGCAGGTCCTGGAAAGCCGGTGGCTCAACGGATGTCAAGAGATGCTCGAAGAGATTAGTGAGAATTGGAAACTCTGATACGATATGTAGGAATATGTGGGAATTTGGTACAACTCTGTTGGGATCTTCAGGGGAGTCTGGGGCTTCGGAACGTTTTACAGGATACCAAGGACGTCCCTCAAGCTTGGTATTGGTTGGGACATGATTTTTATCGCGAGGATACCCATTTCTAACCGTCAATGTATGCCATGTAGGAAGTACTCTACCTTATCTTTCCACTCGCCTTTGCATTTACTGTGTCTGTGCATACCAATTGAACGCGCAATCTTCGCCGGCTGCTTCTGTGCCCGCATGACCTAGATTGCCAGTAATGGTTCGCCAAGTATCATCACTACCTACTATGCACTACTATCGTCCCAACCAACCATCCACCACTGATAGACTGGGGCACGAACATCGTGTGATGTGTCGCGCTGGATTGGGTTGAGTGAGCCCCTAATCCCATGTCCTGGGAGTGGGACCTCATATTCTATCAATCGGACCGAGTAGAAAACCTTAATTTCATGACATAACCATCGCCTTTGTAGTCCCCTGCGCCGATATCTCGTCCATGGATTTTCACTGTGAGAACAACCAGTCAATCCCCCTGGGAATAACCCAGCCACTGCCAGTATCTCCCCACGGAATTTACGAGAAGGGTATCGGTATAGTCTAGTTAAAAAAGAAAGAGTAGCAGTGAAGTGCTTGAGGGACAAGCAGGAAGCTAACATAACTGGTTGTATCCGTACAAGATCCCACGGGAATAAACCCTCCTCTCAACAATACCGGGAGCTCCGACGAAGACCTTCAAAAACCTCAATCCGTTTCACATTCATTACCACTGCCACCTATCTTTCTTGAGCAACTGCAGCGTTCCAAGAACTGTCTTGCTATAGCAATTGCTTTATCCCGGCAGGTTCTTCCACGCAATCACCGCAACACCTACGAATATTCAAAAAATTGGAGCGGCGACTGGGCGCAACCAGATACTGTATGCTTCGACGTGTGTCGCAAGAGGTACAGGCGGAGGAAACTCTCGATTGGGGAATAGGTCCTTGAAGCAGTGTTGCTGGAAAATCTTCGTGGAGCACAGCGTAACTTTTCAAAAGTCCAGCTTGTTGGAAATTCTTTGTATCTAGAAGATTTTCACAATGGCGTGGGACCAACTCTCGATCAATAAGCCGCATCTGGCGTACCTCATCATCGGTGGTTTCACTAGCCTTTTCATGCTGGTCTCCTTGTTCGTCAAGGAGAAAATGTACATTGGCGAGGCCACTGTAGCCACCATTGTTGGAATCATTTTTGGCCCTCACGCCGCGAACCTTTTTGATCCTGGATCATGGGGGAATACGGACCAGATAACGTTGGAGTGCTCGCGTGTGGTGTTGGTCGTGCAATGTTTCGCGGTTGGTGTTGAATTGCCAAAGGCGTACATGGAAAGGCACTGGAGGTCTGTGGTCTTCTTGCTTGTACCGGTCATGACCTTTGGATGGCTAGTCACCAGTCTCGTCATCTGGTGGATGATTAAGCCTCTGTCATGGCTGGAGAGCCTTGCCTGCGCTGCCTGCGTCACCGCTACTGATCCTGTGCTGGCCTCGTCTGTTGTTGGGAAAGGCAAGTTTGCTAAGCGAGTGCCAAAACATCTTCGTGATCTCCTATCGGCCGAGTCCGGGTGTAACGATGGCATGGCATTTCCGTTCATCTATCTCTCCTACTACTTGATACACTATCGGCCTGATGCGAATGCGGTTGCATATCATTGGTTCTGTAATACAATTCTGTACGAATGCATTTTCGGTGCCATTTATGGAGTTTTAATTGGCTATCTGGGACGCCATGCTATTAAGTGGGCTGATGGCCAAGGATTGATCGATCGGGAGAGCTTTCTTGTGTTTTACTTCGTTTTGGCCTTGTTTTGTGCCGGGACTGGATCTCTACTTGGAACCGATGATCTGCTCGTTGGATTTGCTGCTGGCGTTGGATTCAGTAATGACGGATGGTTCACTCACAAGACAGAGGAGTCCCATGTCTCCAACGTCATTGATCTTTTGCTCAATCTGACATACTTTGTCTATCTCGGCTCGATTATACCATGGGGACAATACAATGCACCCGAGATAGGCCTCGTCCCATGGAGACTAGTTGTCATCGCCCTTTTTGTCGTCTTCTTCCGGAGAATTCCAATCATGATGGCGCTCAAACCTCTCATCCCTGACATCAAAACCTGGAGAGAAGCACTATTTGCTGGCCATTTCGGTCCTATCGGTGTCGGTGCGATCTTTGCAGCAATGCTTCTTAGGGCCGAGCTCGAAAACGATGGCACGACTCCATTGGCAGTCCTACCAGAACCGGGTGCTCACAATTATGCAATTGTCCAGATTGTCTGGCCGCTCACTACTTTTTTGGTCATTACTTCCATCCTCGTCCATGGATCTTCGGTTGCTGTCTTCACGTTGGGAAAACGCATCAATACCCTTACGCTTACAATGTCTTATACCCAAGCCAATGAAGATGGCCCTTCATGGATGAACAGGCTTCCCAGAATTCAATCAACAGCACGGGGCTCAATGTCTAAGTCAAAGGACGATGATCGAAGTATGGAATCTTCAACTGAGAAGCTACCCGATGATGCAACGGGTACGCTACCGCCTATTGGTTTGCCTGGAAATTTCTTGCGTCGGCAAAAAGAGGAAGATACCCCTCTGTCAGGTGGAAGATCCCCGGATCGTCCAAGGCGAAGGAGGTGGGATTCGGGCATGGGCCCTGGTGGACCAATCACCCAGTCTGCAATCGCGCCCCAACGAAGATCAGATATTGCCAGTCCTACCGGTAGCGTCTCAGACACGCTGAACGAGAAGACTAGTTCGAGGTCTAACAGTCGAGAGGATGAAGAACCAGACACCATAGAAATACGGGAGGCCATAGACAAGCGAAAAGAGGAGGAGAAGCTCAATCCGAAACACCGTGAAGAGCCTGAACTTGAGGTGTACGAGGAGGGTAACGATATGATAATTGAGGATGAAGAAGGCAACATCTTGAGCGTTAATGACATTCGTGGCGAAACCGAGGAACAGAAAATGCAACACGTCCTACACGATCAACAGGAGCTCAGGAAAGAGACAAGTGGCGAGCATGCCAAAGGCAAACTCCACCCTCATACTAAGAACGAGGGGGAGGATATTGAGCATGCTATTTCACACGGTCTAGAGCATCCGACGAAGGCGCCTCGGGATCTGATGAAGAAATTGGGTCACTGGAAGCACAGGGACGATGCTGGCCCGTCTGGATCGAAGAGACCAGAGCACAAACACGGTCCAGCTCACGCTTACCAGTTCGGAAATACTATTATCGTTGAAGATGAGGATGGTGAAGTGGTCAAGAAGTACGAGATTCCACGGCAGGACAGAACTAGGTTCGGTCGGGGTGGAGTGCAAAATGGCCCAGGTCATATTGATCGGGCAGCTGTTCAGCAAGGGCTCAAGCGTATGACTACGTGGACTGGGTTTGGCAAGGGAGAGGGAGCTTCTGAAGGCCCTGCTACGGCTGAAGCAAGTGGTCAACCTAGCAGGCAGTCCGCAAAGAAGCGAAAGCAGACGGTCATTGACGAGGATGACGAGCGCATACGCTTTACAGTAGGCTCTGGCGGCCGTCGAATGAGCCGCCAAGATTTCATCCGTGAAATCCAGCAATTAGACCCTAAAGCTCGCTCCGAAGTGATACAGGAAAGCGATGTCCCTGAAGCCGTCAAGGAGGAAGTTCTACAAGACGCCATCCAGCAATCGTCATTGCCTAAAAAGCCTTCTCCAGCCGCCAAGCGCCAGGGCTCCAGGCGCTCTACTCCACCTCCCCGACCGAGAATGGACCCTCCTCAGCCGCTTGAAGATCCCAACGACCAACAAGCTACAACCGCCGAAGTTCAACGTGTCGCCTCACACGAAGACCGCCCCGCCGGCGCCGAAGGCCTAACCCTCGTCGATTCAAATAACAATGACATACCCTTCCACTCCGTCCCAGATTCCCTTTCGAAGTACTCCCTGGGCCGATCTGAAACCGCCGCCCAACGCCGCCGACGCATGGCTTCCTCACGCAAAGACTCTGACGACGATGGCACCCCGCGCATTCCTCCACACCGAGCCCCCTCATCGTCAACCCTCCAGCGCCAATCATCCACCCTAGAAGCCGCCGGCGAAACACATGCCGAGCGACGCAGGCGACTGGCCGCATTAGGCGAAGACGAAGAAGGGAAACAGGACAGCGATAGCGACGATGATGGCGGGGAGAGGAAACCAGACAAGGGCCACAGACCTGTTGCTGAGCCGAGTGTGGGCGGCGGTGGGGAGAGGAGGACGGGAATCCGGTTTGCGGATACGCCGGCGAGTAGTCAGGGGAGGGTGCAGTGGGGGGAGGGGGTGGGAAGGAGGGGGAAGAGGTGAGGGGTGTGCGGAGGTTCTAGGTTACAAATTGTGTTTCGCGAGCTGGCAAGACTATGATAACGTGATTGGGAGCATAACGGTGGCGTTGAGGATATGGTTTCTTTGGAACTGAAGACGAATTGATGATGCTGTACGGAGTTGGGTCGGTAGACTCTAGTAGATTTAGTAACACAAGAAGAATCGACATACATATCCAACGATATCCAGAATACACTATTCAAAGTTTACAATTATGAATCATACTAAGGTACCTGAGAAGATTCAAACAGTCAAAACGCCCCCACGTATCTACATAGCTACCTTGGAGACACGACTGCAAGGAAGAGAGCTACATACCTTAGCTAGCTGTACGTTCCTACAAGAAAAACCCCATACATCTCCTCCCCTTCAACCCTCCCCCCTTCAACCCTCCCCCCATCATCCTCTCCCATCATCCTCCCCCTTCCCCTCTCCCCTCTCCAACCCAACCCAACCCAACCCAAACCAACCCAAACCAACCAACCAAAAACCCACCCCATCAACTAACCCCAGCAGCATACAGTACAGTACAGTACATAACCCTCTCTCCTCCCCGAATTTTCTTTTTACTAACTGCACCTTTACTTTCTGCTAAATATCAACCACCACTATTCACCACCACCATGCCCCCGCTATCCCCGTTCTATGTACTGTATATACTGTAGTGTAGTGTAGTGTACTGTAATACTAGAAAGAACTCTGGATACCCGCTCTGCAGCACTTTTTCTTACTGATGGGAGTTTTGTTGTGCTTTTCTTTTGCTTCTTTTTTTTTCTTTCTTTTTTCTTTTCTTGAGGGAGGATGGTTTGGGTAGGGGGTTAAGAGGTTAGAGGGTTTGGGTGTTTGGGTTGGGTTGGGAGATTGTAAGGGGTGGTGGTTTTTTCTTTTTTTCCTTTTTCCTTTCGCTTCACGGAGACGCGGCAGAAGTATAGAAGCTTCTCGTGTTGTGTGCGTTGGTGCTTTTGGATCAGCGTCGAAGCGGACGAGATAAAATGTTTATGCACTCTGTGAATTGTAGGAGAAAATCCTCCGGTGTATATATATCCTCCCCTGCCTCCGCCCACACCTCAAACTCTCTTCTCCTCCCCTTTCTCTTCCCTCTTGAAGCTCCCAAGAATCCTCTCCTTCAATCCCTTCTTCGGCGCCTCCTGCCCAATAAGCTTATCCAGCGCCTCACTCCCCCGTACATTTCCTCTCTCTTCCACCCCCGCGCCCTCCACAACTCCCAGAAAGCTCTCCCTTCCTTTTTCAACCTTCTCCCTTACCGCCTCCGGCAATGGCGGCCACGCAGCCGCATACCGCGCCGTCTCCAGCGAGTCATGCACCACCTCCTCCGGCCATGTGGCGGCGAACTCCGCGTCCAGCAGGTTCGCCCAGCGGATCCGCACGCCTTCGACGGAGCCCTGGAGTTCTGTGGCCGGCAAGGGGTTTTTGAGCACGGAGGCACCCTTGGCGCGTTTGAGCCTGGTGGCGTTTTTGATGCGGATGTTGCTGCGGGCGAGGCGTTCGGGGGACGGGGGGCGGGCTTGTTGGATTAAGACTGCGGCGATATCGGCGACGGAGTTTGCTTTTTGGTTCATGAGGACTTTGCCTCTTTTCTTGGTGCCCAGGAGGGTTTTCTGTTGGGGTTTGTAGGCGTCTTTTTCTTTGCCGGCATCGTTGGTGGGTTCTTCGATCAGGGAGAGCGGATAGGATGTCTCGTGCAGGCGCCGGAATTCACGCAGCTTGCGGAATGCGGCAAGGCCTTGGGGGGGGGAGGGGAAGGAGACGAGGGCGAGGGGGTTCCAGAGGTCTTTGCGGAGTTTGGCGGGAACAGACTTTTTGCCAAGGAAGGGGAGCTGGCGGAGTGAGGCGTGGTTCTGGTTTAGCAAAAGAGTTAGTGGGTTGGTGGATACTGATTGATGGGGGAAGAATACATTTAGGGTTCGGGTCAAGGAGTAGATGACTTGGTTTGTACGGATATTATTGTAGGCGAATATGTAGTGGCCATGTCTTGCTATCTCTGGGGCTAAAGCCTGGGCCATTAATGGTTGATGCTATTTGAGAGCCGGTAATGGCTCTCTGGCGGTCTTGGGAGAGTCCAGTTAGAAAAGCGTTTCCGTAGGAAAACCTCAGGTTGAGATCAGCCTAGAAGAAGAGCTACTATCTAGTACGGGTGCAGATAGCTTGTGAACTGGAGGTGGAGAGGCGGCCACCGTTTAAGATTGTTGATTGAGAAGGCAAGTGGTGAGCTCCCAAGGGTTGATTGGAGGTTGCGGCGGAAAGTCTGATTTGCGGCGGGAGCGGGATGAGGACAAATTTTGGAGAGCCGCGCCAGCAAGTTGCTAACCTCAATCCACTGGGGATTTCCAGCGCGGGCACAAAGAATCATCTCAGCTTTGCTTTGGAACTCGGACCCAACATCACACTACGAACGATGCCACAATCTCGTCGCCTGGAACTGTTTCCATCATGCGCTGACGCAACACACGATGTCCTCCAAACATGATCTAAAAGATGACAAGAATGGCGCAAGCAATTTCGTAGATGTCAAAGGACTCTCTAGGGACCGTCCGTGGCTCCTACCGTCTGTAGGTTATGTGACTGGAAGATTGACTCCCCCACCACATTTGCACGTATTTGGCTAACGCTCTGTTGATGCCGTTAAGAACCGGAAGCTGAGGCACCTTCAAGGCATTTCCTTGTGCAACCTGACTCTCGCTCGATCTTCGCCTCGTTCCCGTGGAAAGACAATTGACGACGAATCTCTTCCCAATGCCTTCAAAACCCCCACCAAGCTCCTCGCCCAAAGCGAAAGCCATAAGCTCGAGCACTCCAGATCTTCCAACGACCTCAGATCTCCACCTCCTCGTATTGGCCAGAAGAAGACGGAGGACTCTGATACAGATAACTCAGCAAGGGTGAGGCCAGCCGCTGTAAAGCTTAGAAGGAGAAGCACACTCAATTGGTCAAACGCGACTCCTGGAGTTAGGCAGAAAAAGTTGGAAGATGTCACTGGAGGTAGACTGGCAGATACCTGGTTCTCCTTGCACTGTTCGGATATCCCTGAGCCCATATATGTGAGCGAAGTGGTCGAAAAGGCTATGAATCCAAGCTTTCGGTTTTTCGACCTCAACGCCTACGGACCTTTTGTCACTCGGCGTGACAAATTGACAATCAAGTACTGGGCGAAGACGGAGAAGATGGACGAATACATACTGCTAATCGAATTGCAACTGTATCTTCGGTCACTGCAGTTCATTGGCAAATCTGTACGATTAACCCCAAAACTCTGTCGATATAAGTCAGACACTGACCGCAGTCCACAGCTAGAGAATTTTCACCATCCTCTGCCTCAGAACTGCATCCTTTTTCATCTTTCAGATGGTATCTATACGAGTTTCACAGACCTTCCCCCGGATGAATCTATTATCCCTTCGTCCAAGCCTTCGAGGCCGCCTTCACAGGGGAAAGACTCTACATCTTCGTTTGATGCTCTAATGCGTCTGTCTAATCTCGAGGATTGTATTCAGGATGCCCTCTCTACGCGCGAGAAGCTCACTTCTCAGATTAATATATTAATCGAAAAAAATAAAGAAGCTCTACAAACAGTCAATGCCGCCTCCCGATCTCAAGAGTCCCTTGCTGCTACCAATCGATCCGTCTCCGCCTCCCGGAAGCAAGTGAAAGCAGCCCAGGTCAGGCGCTCGGAACTTCAGACCAGTCTTCAAGCTCGCCGTTCGGCAATATCGTCCGGAACGCTCAGTCAACAGAAAGCCCAATCCCACCTCGAATCCGCGCAAGCCAACCTCTCTTCTCGCGCATCGCTCCTCCGCACCACAGCTACAGCCATCACCAGTCAAATCCGCCGCATCTGCGAAGACCTCTTACGCATATACCCGATCGAGCCGATTTTTCGCAAGCCACTGTCCTTCACCATCCACGATCTTGCTCTCCCAAACGCAACCTCGCATAAAGCTTCTGATAGCTCCGATCCCGCAGTCACCGCCGCCGCCCTCTCTCTTGTGGCTCACGCCGTTCTACTTCTGTCGTACTATCTCTCCACCGCTATTCCCTACCCGTCTACTCCTCATGGCTCGACCTCCTCCATTTTCGATCCAATCTCCACCTCTCTGCATTCGACTGCTGCGCGCACATTCCCCCTATATCAGAAAGGAGCCGTACCTTTCCGCTTTGAGTATGCCGTCTTCTTACTAAATTCAGACATTGAACTCCTAATGAGCAAGCAAGGGTTACGCATGGTGGATGTGAGGCACACGTTGCCGAATCTAAAGTATTTGCTTACAGTGCTCACTGAAGGAAATGGGGATTTGCCTATTCGGAAGAAAGGTGGGATACGAGGCTTGAGAACCAGCTCTGATGGCACGGTGAAGGAAAGAAGGGACAGTTTTCAGAGCGTAGAGACACAGGATAGCGTAGACGGGGTGCATAAAGGGGAGAATGGGTCGGCGAACGGGAAGCAGGCGGTGAGACTGTCGACCGTAACGGCGAGGCGATGAAAAGGGATTTACTTCTATCTGTACATATGTTTTTGTTTATGTTTCGTGTGTATATTTGTGCTCTTCGGGATAACCGTTGGACTCATGGAGTAAAGTCGGCTGCTGGTCTGGGCTCAGGCCAAGTTGGTGAACCGAGTAGTAGAGTTGGGTAGCCCAGAGTACATAGCAGTATTTCATTTACCGTACAGCTCCGAGGGAACGAGTCATACCGCTCAGACATTCTTCCTTTTCGGGAAGACAATTAACCGGATCTTTCCAATTGCTGATACCAATGCGATTTGCCGTCGACCACTATCCAGAGCGCTTCCTACGTATTATGGATACATCGCGGATGAACTTGGATACCGACTGGCTGTAAAGTTTGAGCCTTAGATCGGGCCAATCTCCCGTTTAAAATTAAGGCTCCCTCACGCGATCAAATATCTATCAAGACCGATGGCGATAAAGTCGAGTAAGTATCAATCTTTCCAGAAGTCAACTTCCTCAATCAATCCAGGTTTAACGGCAAATCGCGCACAGGAGAGAACATGCCAAGGCCACGGCGGAAGTCTAGTAGTTTGGGATCCGATCTCAGAGGGGACACCGGGGCGTCAGCTCTATCGACACTGGAGCGAAGACCAACAACCCCATTATCCCCATTGAATAGTCCACCGACTACTCCCACTCCCGAATCCCAAAACTCTCCTCCTCAGCGCAGCTCACATACCAAAGCCCTCCGCCATTCGAAACGGCGGAAAGCACGCACATACCTGAAGAGATGGAAGAATTTCACCTTCCGGCACACTTGGGTCAATCCGTTGATTGTTATCCTCGTCACACTCTCCGCCTATTTCGTGAATCCTACACCTACAAATCCAGTACATGGTGCCATATTTCTCTCCTACCCCCTGGACCCTTCGGATCCTCTAATCCCCACCCACGCCCGCCTCGATCCCAATGTCCCAACACACTATGGCAAAGGGCCCCTCGACCTTGTCTTCGTCGCCTTCTACACCGTTGTCCTCTCTTTCTCTCGTGAATTCCTCATGCAGCGCCTTATTCGCCCACTTGCTCTATGGAACAATATCCGTTCACGGGCAAAGCAGAACCGCTTCATGGAACAAGTCTATACTGCAATGTACTTTTCCATCTTTGGGCCGTTTGGATTATACGTTATGTCTCGCACGCCAGTCTGGTATTTTAACACGAACGGCATGTTCGACGGGTTTCCTCACTGTTCGCACGAGAGCTTATTCAAATCATATTACCTGCTGGAGGCGAGCTACTGGGCACAGCAGGCGATAGTCCTATGCCTGCAACTGGAGAAGCCGCGAAAAGATTTCAAGGAATTAGTTGGGCATCACATCGTTACCTTGGCTCTAATTGGATTGAGCTATCGCTTTCACTTCACCTACATGGGGCTGGCGGTATATATCACGCATGATATCAGTGACTTCTTCCTTGCCGTGAGTCCGAAGTCCCAATTGTTGATTTGCCTGAGCTAAAAGCCTATGCCCCCGACAGACCTCGAAAATCTGCAGCTACCTCGAATCCTCCATCACCGCCCCTTACTTCTCCTTCTTTGTCGGTGTTTGGGTTTATTGCCGACACTACCTCAACCTAGCAGTCCTCCACGCAACTCTTACCAAGTTCCGCACCGTGGGGCCCTTTGAGTTAGACTGGACTACTCAGCAATACAAATGTTGGATCAGCCAGTATATCGCTTTTGCGCTACTGGCTTCGTTACAGAGTATCAATCTGCTCTGGTTTTTTTTTATTGTAAGGATTGCGTATAATATCGTCTTCCAAATTTCTCAGAGTGACGTAAGGGAGGACGAGGAGAAAGATACCGACATAGAGGAGGAGAGTACGAAGGATGTGAAGCAGCTTCAGGGAACAAACGGACATACCATTGAAGGGCAAATGCCAGGCGATCAAGCTTCTGCAGAGGTCGTTATGGAGAAGAAGAAGGAGAAATAGGGGGGATTTGAGTATTGGCTGGACATACTTATTGGACTGTAAATATTATCTGTGTAAGCACTTTACCCATAGCTGGAATCGAAAAGGGGTGAAAAGCTCTCAGAAGGGTGTAGGTCTACCAACCACGGCAGGTATTACGAACATCTAATATACAAGATGTTAATCTATGTTACGTTCAAGATGCTATGCCGTAGCCGCTTGGAGAAAGGGTTGTTCGGGAACGGTGAGGGCCAATTGCTTGTGCATGGAAGCGACAATGTTGTCTCAACCTGATATTAGCTCTTCCGTTCATCGGCGGTTGTTGCTCTATTGGGCAGAGATATGGGATATGTATTACTTCTTCCGGTTGTGCTGTATCGGGGCACATTGCACGAGTCACCTGGTGTCGTCTTCCTTTCCCTCCCCTTCTCAAGCAACTGATACAGGGACTCGTCGAGGGCACTCTTCTGAGCACTCATGATTACCTACTCCCTTATCAACCTGCCCTCCAGCAACCTAGTTGCAGCAAGCCAGGAACAACCGAACCGCGAGGAATCTCTCGGTGTTACTTTACCTGGCCAACACACCTCCTTCATCTTCATTCGCACTAGTGCAAGGCCGAACTCGATTCACCATTTTGGCTCCCAACACACCTCACTTCAGTACCCTTTCACCACAGCTACCCAGCGTTCATCTGGGGTACATGTTGCGAGCTCAATTCCTGACTTCTTTCATATTTTTCCAAGCTCAACAACCACCACAACCGCCAAACCTCGCCACCCTCGCGATCTTCCACCAACCTCATCCAACTACACCATACCCATCCAACAACAACACCTCGTAGTAAGTCACTTCCTTCCTATACATAGAGTCTTCGGCACAGTACTCTAACACAAGGTGTCTTGCAGGTCATCAACAGCTTATTTAGGTAAGTCCTTCTCCCCCCTTACCCCTACGTAGCCCCTTCCCACCCACCCATCCACCCACCCACCCACCCACGCCGCCTTCGCCACCTTTCGCCACCAGTCTACGGAAGCTATGGAACGGTTTCGTGATGAACTGTCCTCCGAGGTTGTACTCGCGGAAGATATGCTCCGGACTGTGTTCCTCTGGGGGTTTCTGTTCAATCCGGGGGTTACTGTTCGATCTGGGGGTTACTGTTCAATCTGGGGGTTACTCTGGGGGCTCCACTATTCCACCCTTCGTCTCGACCTAGCAGTCTCTATTGCCTGATCTTGAGCCAGTATGCAGTCTCCACCTTCGGGTGGGCGACTTGGGAATTAGATTAACATTCGATGGCTTGAGGTATATGTTGACTGTCTTCTCACAGACATGTCGCATAGCTCGCTGCTCGAGACATGGTAATAAGCACTTCTTGGGCGGCTTGAGCGCTTACTTACTATATAGGTATGTAGTTACTGGCATGTCCAAAAGCAAAAAGCAATGGCTTTGGTCTCTACTTCCCTGTAGCTTATGTACCTTAGTTGTACCAACAGATCAGAACTTCTGGAGTTATAACAAACAAAGGCATACTTAGAGCTTGTTGTGCCCAAGAACTTTCAAGATACATTGTGCTACAGATAAACATCTTAAAGCAGTCACATAAGCTCGCACTGGCCTATTTCATTTGTACCACGATAAAAGGTAGCTTACCTTATGTAAAGCACGTGATCCTTCCTAACATCGACCTTCCGAATCCAATCCTTAGCTCTCATCGAACAGGCCTCCAACCAAACCAATGATGCAAGCGAACAACCTTAACCCGCCGCAAAAACACAAAGATGCCATTGGTCGTGCTTGGCGCAGCAAGGCCCGCGCATGCATGCTGCGAGGTGTGTGTGTAGTAAGGTAGGTAGGTCTAGAATTCACTTGCCTACATCTTTCCTACTTGAGGATACCTAACACTAAGTCAGTGTCGTACAGTATCTGGGAGGAGATGCCAGGCATACATGGAAGGATTATTCCAGCCTAGCTAGCGGTAGGGTGGACGCTTTTTGGCTCATAATCGCAAGGGGAGAAAGGATATCAGATTGATTTCATAGCAGAAGACGCCCGCACTTCCGCTTCATATAATCTTTATCATCTACCGAGCCTCGTGGGTTTATGCGATCAAAGCGGTCTTTACCCCTGAGTCAGAAAGGAGGTGATTCCATGTTATAACTTTTTTTGGGGGGGGAAAGTATGACGGGGCCTGCCACCTCTGTGCTCGATTTGCCGGGCATGAGCTTCGATATCATCATCGTTGGAGGCGGGACAGCAGGCCTGGTGGTTGCGAATCGGCTTTCCGAAGACCCGGCGCTGCAGGTTCTTGTGATTGAAGCTGGTGCCGATCGTTGTGATGATCCGAGGATTACAACGCCAGGTCTGGCGGTCAGTCTGTTGGGTGATCCCGAGTATGACTGGCGGTTCGTGAGTGAGCCTCAGGTTAGTTAACCTTGGCTTTTACGTCTATGAGTTGTCGCGTTGTGTTTTGGGGTCAAATGTGTTTCGTCTTGTCAGCTTGGATTTCAGCACTTAGTTAACCCCCTTTCCTTTAATAGTCCCATCTGAATGGCCGCCGGGTAGCGCTTCCCCAAGGCAAAGTCCTCGGAGGATCGAGTGCCATTAACCTGCTTGTCAATGTCTATCCATCCAAATCTGGAATCGATGCATGGGACAAGCTGGGCAATCCAGGCTGGAACTGGGACACGCTTGCACCGTACTACAGAAAGTATCATACGTTCCATACGCCCTCACAGCAAACGAGTGACCGTCTAGCACTCGGCCATCTAGACAAGGATTTGCAGGGGGCTACAGGACCCATACAGACGTCTTTTGCGGAGGACAACCTCCCACTGACCGAGGCATGGCCGAAGACCTTCAAGAACCTGAACTTTGCCATGACTGAAGATCCTTTATCTGGAGAAGCAAAAGGAGGATTCAGCAATTCGTCTTCCGTCGATCCCAGAACGAAAATAAGAAGCTACGCTGGAAATGCCTACTATAACCTAGAGGTCAGGAATCGACTGAACCTGCATGTGCTCACGGAAACCTTGGTGGAGAAGGTCATCTTCGATAAGCTTGAAAATGAGGGGGCGACCGATGCATCAGTCTCTGCTATCGCAGTACAGGTTATAGACAAGAATGGGAAGAGCCACATCTTCAGGGGCAACAAGGAGATCATCTTAGCTGCAGGCTGCTTACAGAGCCCCAAGGTATTGCAGCTCTCGGGAATTGGAGACAAACGGCTTCTAGAATCCCATGGAATCAGCACTGTAATCAACAACGAGTATGTGGGCAAGAATTTGCAAGATCACCCATATGCGAGTTTGAGCTTTGAGGTCGCCGACGGGGTACAAACCGGAGACATAATGGGAGATCCCAAGGTTGTCGAGGCTCTCATGGCTCAGTACCAAACATCGCGATCTGGACCTTTTGCCGCTGGAGCTGCATCGTCACAGGCATACATGCCGCTGGTTGACTTCCTGGATAATAAGGGACGCTCTGAACTTACGCAGCTGCTGGAAGAATTCGTGGACAAGACCCTCAATGATGCAGAGTTTCCGGCCAAGAAGCAGCAGTTCGACCTGCTACGATCAATACTTGAAAGCTCGGACGATGCCTCAATCCAGTATCTAATGGCACCCCTTCAGTATAATTCTTCAGCTGGTCCCGATATCAAGGCGATGTACAGTCTTGAAAGGCCAGGTAATTACATGACTATTCTCACCTGTTTAAGTCATCCCTTCTCTCGCGGAAATGTCCAGATTCATTCGTCTGATCCGAAGGAAAAGCCGGTCTTCAACCCGAATTATCTCTCTCATCCACTCGATCTCGAGATTCTAGCCCGTCACCTGCAGTATCTGGAAGTTCTCACCCACACTCAACCTCTAGCTTCGATGCTCAAGGAGAATGGGCGGCGCATTCCCGAGGGTGAATTCGTTGGCGATTTGAGCTCAGCAAAGGAGCACGCTATCAGGGCATTTGTTTCAAATTATCATCCCTCGGGATCATGTGCCATGATGCCGAAAGAGCTGGGAGGAGTCGTGAACGAACGTTTGGTTGTCCATGGAACCCGCAATCTTAGGATAGTGGATGCGAGCATATTTCCATTGTCACCAAGGGGTAATATCCAGTCGAGTGTATATGCTGTTGCGGAAAGGGCTGCGGACTTGACCAAGCAAGACCTGAGCGAGCGGGCCGAGATCACTTGAAATACGTGTGGGATGAGGAATGCCTGTGGGTCAGTACTGACATGTCTGCTGGTTTTGTTGTTACATATTCAGACATGAATTGTTGAGGAGCGACCAGTAAGCGTTGGATATATGCTAAAATACTGCTTCTAGTTATTGGTCCTTGCGTGTTCTTCTCAGGTTGTGTAAACAGGGTTGAAAGACCATATCCTAAGTGAATATATTCTGTCAGTAGCTCCATGTTGCATTCTCAGATAGAAGTCCACTCAAACACAGGAGTCGTCCCAATGGGATTACCCCTATGAAATGCCATCGATGTGAGGGAGTCGCTGAGGGGAGAGTTGCAGGTTTTGGAGCCTAATGGGCTCCAGTTCGCCGGAGGGGAACATCAAGTGTAGAAAGTCTTTGAGGTCTGTGAATGATTAGCGTAGTATTGAAGTGAGAGCACCGAGGACCCTACCTCAACACACGAATTCCTTCTGCTGAAGTCGCAAACCCTCCTTGCAACGCAAGACTCGGTCAACACAGGCACATCTTTCGCCCAAAGGCTCACACCCTACTTACAGCACAGTCTGGTCAAGATCAAGCTTATTCCCATCAAAAGGCCAAGGTAATTACACATTTAAGTTCAGTGTCGTTTTCTCCTATCTCTCACCGTGTTGATCTTCGCCAAAGACTCAATATCGACAGCTCGTCCACCAACCTTTACTGCAACATACCGCTTTTACTGCCTCATACCACTTCTACTACCGTATACCAGTAGTGCCGTCGACGCGAACAGAGCATCTTCTTATACCAAGGCCTAAGGTTGACCGAGCCACAAGATGGACGAACAAACGACCATCGCAGCTGTCCACGGCAACATAGCATATCTCCCCGCTGAAGCCACTAGTACATCGACAATGATTCTACGCACAGCCACACCAGAATTCTTCCAATTCTGCGAATTTTGCAAATTGCCGTTCGGCGAGTACGAACTCCTCACCGGTAGATTCGTCCAATTCTGCTCCTTTTGTGGATCAAGGCTTCTAAGGGTCATGAGCATCGAGGATAGAGTGCTACCAAGCAATGTGCAGTCCGCTCACCCAGCAAGAGTTGTGAATATCATGATCAATCAACACTCACGTCCACCACCATCGCGAGTCGAGAGCTCCAATATTGGTCATAGTTGGAAGCCCTATCCGAGTCCCAGATACGCGCGAAGTAGCTCTCCGGCTGACGAAAGGTCGGATGCACTGGATCGGTCATCAGTAGCAACCCATAATAATCCTTTCGCTCAAGGTAGTACTAGTCAGCCAAGACGTCCGGGCCCCAAGAAACGCCGTAACACGTCCGATACTTGGAAGCCCCCATATTCCACAAGTCCTTCAGTCCAGTCCGCCAACGAACCTGTACTTGAACCTGCTTGTACTCTCTCGGCACAACCCCTTCCTACTCTCCAGGATGCCAGTCTTATCACTGGTCCTGTCGCTAAGCCTGCTGCTGGATCCATGGGTCTACCTTCTCGTCCTGCGATATCAAGTGATTCTAGTCGCCAGCAACAAAATCGATTAAGCCAACTGCCAAAATACGATTTCAGTCGGTGGCAACCGTATCAGACTGACCGCCCAACACAGCCTGCTCCCGTACCAACTAGAGGCCGTGGACTGTGGACGCCAATTATGGAGCGCGAAAACATGTCCATATTTCACAGATTGTCCATACCGAGAAAAGCGAAGAAGCTAGAGAAGCGAGCGGAAAAGCTGCGACAACAGATTCGTGCCAAGGAGTTCGCCAATCTATGGCTGGATTTCAAAGAGAAGAACAGGAAGGACAGACTAGGAGTACGGTAGAGCGGGGTGAGCAATACGACACGAGGTTGACAAGAGAGGACAAGAAAAAGTGGAAGAGTTGCGCGGAAAGGTAGGTCGTGAACACTTATCAGCAGGACCGGTTGTTGGTTGAAGATGGCAGTTATCGAGCGCCTCGATATGAAAGGGTTGCTAAGATTCAATGCGCAAATTTTGGAAGGTTTACTTGTGTTAGAATAACAGAATTGCTGGAGATAATTTACTGTTGGAAATAGGGGATGGTGATCTCCGCCTTCATAGGGCTGATAGGGCTGGGGCCCGCTAGTAGAGTTTTAACCAATAAATCGGTTATCTAGCACGTGATGAGTTTGTGCTGTTTGCGCAGCATCCCGAAATGTCTCCGAGACGAGTCATTGTGGATCGACCCTTTCAGCAATGCAAGATTGAGCCGCTTCTATTTACTTTGTGACTGAACATCTTCGGAGACAAGATGACATACCTGTGGAGAAGTGTCCGAGTGAAGGACGAAATATAAAGAGCTGCGGAAGAACGGGGTTCATCTCTGAACATAATCGCATGCTACTCCTACAATATCTCTACCATCTGAGCATTCTCTGGCTCGTACCACCCACCACAATGGCCGACTACGCATCCAAGAACCGTAATCACTTCGAGTAACACTGCTTTCCCTCCCCCCCCAAATCCAGCCAATCCCCCACCATCCCCCCAGCTAACCCTCAACAGCAAAACCGCAACAACCTACGACTCCAAGCCCTGGATGCAGCGCGCCGCCGCCCAAATCACCACCGAACTCCGCTCCCGCCGCGACTGGCTCGGCATCCCCTGCGCCTCCCCTTCTTCCAAGGAACCCCCGGTCCGCATCCTCGATTACGCCTGCGGCACCGGCATGATCACCCGCGCCTTCGCCCCCTTCGCCACCCACCTCACCGGCATCGACATCTCCGCTGCCATGGTCGCGGAATATAACCACCGCTGCTCCGCCCTCTTGGCGTCAGAAAACCCGCTCGGCGCATCCATGCACGCTATAGTGGGGGATCTGTGCGATCCGGCGGGGGTGGCGGAGGCTTTGAGGGGGGAGGAGCTGTTTGGGTTTGATATGGCGGTTGTGGGGATGGGGTTCCACCATTTCGAGCATTTGGAGCTGAGTTTGCGGAGGTTGGTCGAGAGAGTCAGGAGAGGTGGGGTGGTGGTGGTGGTGGATGGACAGGGGCATGAGCATGGGAAATCATCAGACCACAATCACGGCAGCGAAGAATCTCCAGCCAACGACGTGCACTCTGTCTTCGCAGCCGGCGCCCCGCACCAACACGGCTTCAGCCGCGCCGGCATGGAAACGCTCTTCACAGCAGCCGGATGCACTGATTTCGATTTTCTGGTCATGGCGGAGCCGATTCTTTTCGGAGATGACGAGAACCCCGCCAGAATGCGGGGATTTATCGCCAAGGGGAGGAGGGCTTGATGGTGGGGGTGGCATCAGAGGGGGAGCTTCGTATCTCAGGCGGTCTAAGTTTTAGCTTGAAAAATAATGATTAGTAGTTTCTCGATTCATCACGCAATATTATCAGACAAGATTTAAAGATAAGACAACAACTTTGCTGTCATTGATGTCTCAAACACTCATTCGATTAAATGGTTATGATAAGGCAGCATGAGAATCATAAAAACAAGTTTGCCTCAGAACCTCAGACGTGTGGGGCTCGCTACGGAAGCTGCGATTACAAGTAGAAGGTGGAAGGTGAAAACTCTACTAGCGGGCCGCAGCCCTACCAGCCCTATGAAGCGAAGGTTACCAACTTCCCTGTTAGGCTGTTTTCAACATTGGATTTTGGTGGTGTGGGCTGTGATGACGGCGTGGCATGTGCGTTGGTTGGGTTGGCTTGTTGGAGTAGGGGGAAGGCTAGAAGGAAAGACTAGAAAGAAGCTGGAAGAAAGATTAGAAGAAAGATGTCTGATTAGGCGGAACTAACGGGTTGAGGCTGGGGAAGGGTGGAGGTGAGAGGGTTTTGGGAAGGGATTGTGGAAGGAGAGAGAGTTGGCGGGGTGGATTGGATTGGTGGGGGATTGAGTCGTGAATGATAAAATTTTAAGATTTTAGAGAGAGAATGTACTAGTAGATTGAGAAGAATGTACTACTGTAGTAGGTTAAGAAGAGTGTGCGAATTGTGAACAGAGAGGCTGTGATGCTAATATGCGGGTTTTAGTTCGTGGTTGAGTGATTTGTGAGAGCTGGTTGAAGAGTGTGAGGGCAAGGTTGAGTGTCTTATCATGCATCGAGACACTTCGTATCAATGTCGAAATAGAACTTCTGAGGAGTCAAAGCAACCAGGCTCATGAATTGAATATATACAGACGGGCTTGCGAAGAGAAGATGTTCAGATCATCATGGCGAGAGAAGACTGATTTCACCATCTCGTGAGTTGAAACAAACAGCGCATGAAGAGCTTCATATGGTGTTTTTATTTCGAGCTTCATCTAGTGACTTCATTCAGTACCCAGAACCAAAATCAGCCACGCCTATGACTTGGCAGACACCGGCGGCGTAACCGTAGTATCCGATGGCGGCGGGGGGTGGGGATAGGTGGTGTCGCCGCATTTGGCCGCACAACCAATAATGACGTTCGACGAGGGGACGTCGAAGGCGAAATCTTGCATGCCGACGGTGTAGTAGCCGTCGGGCCGTAACTGCTGGGCTTCGGGTATGTTGACGGCTGGGAGGAACGGGGGGTTAGTTTTGTGTGGTAAAGGGGTTTTGGGGGAGGGGCGTACCACTGCGTCCTTTGTTACAAGAGCGGCGGGTGTAGCCGAGTTGGGTGATTGTACGCTCGGCTTTCCACTGTTAAAGAAGTGTCAGATAATGTTCTTCTTCAGTCTAGTGATAGTACGCGTACGATGGCGTGACAACCGTTATCGCTCCAGGTGCAGGTTCTTTTCTCAGGTCAGTCTTTCGATACGCTGAAGTCGTTGGAAGCATCGTTCACTCACGAGTAATCAGTGGTGGAAGAGCAGACCTGCATGCTCTGACTGATTTCCGTGCTGACGGCGATGCTCACGCCGCCGGTAACGGCACCGATGCTGTACTCCATGTTCGACGTGACGGTGACTCCAATGGACCAGCCGACGGTCTTGCAGGTTTGTGACTGGGTGGCTTTGATGTCGTTGCAGCTTTGGGTGCTTGCACAGTCGACTTCGTTGCCGGTCGAGACCCAGCCGTCGTAGCGGGCTTGGGTGCCGGTGTTGAAGTAGTCCGTCCTGGAGTGTGTGGTCAGTCACACGGGCTTTCACCGTCAGTCGGGGGTGCTTACCAGCAGTGCCAGTCGCCGTTGTGCTCGTCGGCTTGGCAATCGGAGCCCAGGTATGTTCCTTCGCCGTCTTTCCAGCGGCTAGGGCCGACGGCGTAGCTGGGGTCTTGTTTACACGTGGGCAGGCCTGGGACAATATCACGAGGGAGGAGTAGATTGGTGTTTCTCTTGCCGAGCCATACGGTGGTGCCCGCACCGTCGTATGATGTCGGAATAGCAGATGTGAGTGGGAGGGCGAGGCAGGAGAAGGTGAGAGCGATGAAGGAGTTGATGAACATATTAGATGTCATGGTGAAATGAGGTTGGGAATATGGAGCTGGCTGTAGAGAACCTGACCGAGAACGAGGAAGAAATTAAGAGAAAGATGGGCAAGAGAGAGAGCGATATCGTGTTGTCTAATCAATAGGGAACGATAGAGGTCAGTTCGTGTTCGAGCGGAAGCGGGGGGTCTTCTTTATACTACCATGGGTCTTGAGTAGAAGCATACTCGATATGATCTAAAACAATGGAGATTAGCTATAGGAAAGTCATGTCTTAGAAGGTCCTGATAGTCTGATACTCTCTAGTAGTGTCCATCCTCATCATCCAGGTTAGGTGGCTAGGTCGGTGAGATTATGTTGTCTAAGGTTGGTTTGACCATCCTCATTCGGATAGGCTCCGTACGGGATATTTTCGTGCTGAGTTGACGGTCGTTTCTGGCAGTTCGGGACCGGGGGGTTGTTTGAGATGTTTCATCCGCCGTGATTCGGTTCTTTGTTTCGAGCCTGAGGCCGTCGGCAGCGAGGTCTAACAAGCAAGGCACAGAAGCAGCAGCATGCATCACAGTTGAGTAAGGCTTTTGGAAGCATTGCTGTCACCCCTCAGACGTGGTAGAGGAAGGTCAAAGAATAGTAGGAATAGAAATAGGAATAAGATAGATGGGGGTGATACGGAGTACTGTACTAGTACGGAGTATTCACACAGTAGATACTGTGGGCCCCCCACGTCATTACTCTCTAATACCTTACCTTACGAGTAGGTATGTACCTAGGCGGAAGCTTAAAATAACACGAATAGCGGTACCTTAAGGTAATAATGCCTACTGCAAATCCCGAATTAGCTTGTTCCACGAGCCGCAGAGTACTACCTACGTTACTACGTATTGCCCATTGTTATCGTTTCGTATGAGCTAAGACGTTACCGACTCAACCCATATCCGGTCATCGGAAGCTTTCTATCAGTACATGTCATTCTGTCTGTAAAGTACCTTATGGTTCGAGCCGCAGCTAAGGCATCTCGCACTTGTCGAATCTTCTGTGGGCTGACACCGTACCACCGGTGACGTGAAGTTGTCTCAAACGTGATCAATTGCACTGCCACGACCGCCTTCCCCTCCGGCTTTACCTCACCAATAATACAATAATACAATAATACGACGGGATGTTGATTCACATTACGAAGACTCGTGATATTGTTAGACTTTGATTTGACTCCATGTCCTATCTGATCTTCCTCTATTAGCGACGTACAGGGAAGTTCCTTTGTCAACCATTGTCGCACATGGTTTGCAATTGCATGTATTTCAACATACCAATCAGTCCATTCTACCGACGACTGCTTGTTTTCCCCCCGACTTCTGCAACCCCTGACGGCAATCCACGTGCTATTCTCAAGCCCCCCACCCCCCAACACACATGTTCTGGAGCATTCTCAGCTTCCTCCAAAAGAAGCGTACGAGAGAGTGAAGTCGATTGTATATGAATACGTTACTCAAAATACCGTAGTATCTACACCAGCCCCCATCAACAAAACCCACTCCCTCACAAATCAAACAAATCTGCCCCCTTTTCCACCAGCCAAACGACAGCCAACCCACCACAATCCAACCTTCCCACCGTGACCATGTCTCGGTGCCAAAGTCGAACACCATCACCGCATCACCGACTCGGTTCGCCTCTTCCGGTGCTCTGCGGTCCCCACTCCTCACGAGATCCTCATCCCTGGGGCCAAGTCCCGCCATTGGAGATTGTCCCGAGACTCCTTGGCCACGTTTTCGGATGATTGTGATATGGTGGTTGGTCCATTTCCCCCTTGTGACGACGTCGCAGATCTCCCCCACGTGTTTGAAACACCACGTTTGAGACATCGTGGTTGAATACGCCAAGGTACCTTAAAACTCACAAAACCTGCAATTAGATAAGCTGCCAAGGAATAGAGAGTAGGTCGGGTATTCACCAATTCATTTGATTCATTTGATAGTCGTCTTCACTCACCCGTTCTCAGGTACCTCATCAGTCAATCAGATCCATATTCTCCGAGTAGTATTATGCCTCCAACAACAAGATGATATAGATTTAGGAACTGTATCGCCAAAAACTCGATATCCTAATTAGTTGTTGCTTGGCACCACCAAAGCATAATGTTGGCGGATAGGAGGAGTTGATAGACACTTGCGAAAGGCTTCAAGCAAGGCTGATCAACTGAGCCACCTCTCCCCATCCTTCCATCACTTCCTTAGTCCAGTTCTAGTTCTCGCACGCGCTTTGCAATTGCGATAAGATTTAATGTTTCTATCAGGCACTTGTTCCAAGACATCAATCAATCCACGTTTCCATTTGAATCCTTCGATTGAGACTAGTCCTTGACACATGTCCATGAGTAGGGTACTGTAGCTTGCTCCGAGAAGACCCCCGACGAAACTAAGTCGAGGCAATGAGAACACTTCAAGGCCTTTCAACGTCCGCGTGAACGGTCTGGGTACCGAATCGAACGTTGAACTTTCGCATAGTCGTTACTTATGATCTCGATTACTACTGACTGTCTGATGGATTTCAAATCCAAGGTCTAGATCTGTCGGCAGTACCTTTTCCATGAGGATGGACCATAGAGGAAATACGACAGTATGGGATGATTTCCTAAGCTGCTTTGCAATACACGGCTTTCAATGCGGATGACGCTTCCCTAACGCTCTTGCTGTAGATGCATAGCATTCTTCATGGGGGAATGGTCAAGCTCAAGGAACTATTATATAACAGTTCTCCCAACAAAAGCATCGTTACTCTGAACGTTGTGCTCAGCTCTCCTTATTCTTGGCAAAATCTCAAACATGGCTCAACCTGAAAGCTGCCCGTTATTGGTGGGCCAGAAAGCTCTTGTCTACAAGGAGCTGCCTAGCCCCGAACGACAGTTCGGACACGTCACCATACAGGTTAAAGGCTTTGGTCTGAACCACGCCGGGATGCACATGCGCGAAAGGGAGTGGGATGAAGGTCACCGCCATCATGGGTGGGCTGGGCCAGAGCATCCCTGGTAGCATGCGGTCTTGCCTCTTCGGCGTCTTAAACCTGCAGCATGGGCAACCTCTACTCAATCGAGGCGCAACGTCATCGCTTGGCCAGGCAGCGGTCAATATAGCGGTAGACGCTGTAGCAATCGTCACAGCTAAGTCGCGCCGGCGCAAACGCTTTACGCCGCTCTAGGTTATGGGTGTTTACGCGGCCAGAGTTGAAGGTCCGGACTTGGTCCAGCAGATACTGAAACAACAGGAACCGCACTCGAAATTTGATGCAGTGCTGAACTTGGTAGGGAATCCGGTTCTTCTAGAAACGTTCGATATCGTACGCCGTGGAGGGCATCTATGCCAGGCTGGATGGCTCGGTGGCTTGGCACCAATCGCAGACTTTAACCCCATGGTTCAAATGGCTAGCGGGATTCACTTCAGCATATTTCGTACGTATTTTCCGAGTCCGATTTCCTTTCTCTTGAGCCCTCGCTGTGAATTTTCACTCTTTTCTTCTCCTTGGACATCGAGAAACTCAATTCTCCAACCCATTTAGGGTAATGCCGACTCCGAAATCACGGACTAGACAGCAAAGTATTAGGGACACCGATATTTCCACTCTCGGAAATTCCGCTCCAGGATATAGTCCGGCATGTTGAGAGCGGAGATTAGGTCGTTACGCCGTCTTGCGTTTTCAAATTTGGGGATATTCATGCAGCCCATAGGCTGCTAGATCCGGCGGAAGCCAATGGCAAGATTGTTGTACGTCTCTGATGGCAAATGAAAGATCGCAATTACCATTGGGCTACTCCATAGAGTTGATCATATAACCGCGATTTGGATTCACCTAGACTTACCACAGTGCAATACCTCCCGTTGCTGAATGTTCAGATAAATACTTCGACGGGACAAAAACGGCTGGTCAACGGGCAAGAGTAGCTAAATACCCAGTCACCGCTTTACAATGGTCCAAGTCATCTGTACTTGCAATCAAGCACAAACGCTTCCAATACTTCCACTCGTCGCTCAAACCCACAACGCCATCAACCCTACCTCCCTCCAACCCATTCCCTCGAAACCCCCTCCACCCCTCCTTCCCCACCAGCACACCCTCCACCCCCCAACCCTCCTCACCAAAAAAACAACCCCCCCAGTGCCCACCACCGCTCCCACGAAGCCTCCGCCTTTTTTTGCACCCACCCCCCCCCCATCCCCAACCAAGTCACCAGCGCTAATCCCCCTCTCCCCACCTTGTATCCGCATACCCGCGATCCACCTGCTTCGTGTCAGCTCCCCCTCGCAAGTCCTCCAAACGACCGGCCAGCGATACGCGCCGTAGCGGAGATTGGAGAGATGCCGGGGGGGGGGGGGGGATTGGCTAACGAGAGTAAGATTCTCTAGGAAGTTTTTTCATTCAAAAAGAATTGTATCACCCCGTTAACATCTATGCAAGTACCTCCGTACCGTTACCAGTTTGTAATTTCTTAGGTACGAGAGTCCACGCATATATCAGCTCGTAGGTGGTTTTCTTTTTCATTTGTATTGTACTTTTCGTCGGATGTTTGCTATCGTTGAATGGCGGATGCGTGCTGTTGCCGTTTGGTATGATGATGATGATGATGATGCCTAGATAGACTTTGACTGGGATGGGATGGGATGGGTAAAATGTCGCTGTGTGCAGCTGCTGTGGAATTTAACGTGCTGGTGTACTGTAGATGTTTTTGGGTGATGTGGCGAGGTTGGTTGGGAGTGTGGTGGTTGAGTGGTTACGATGTGTGGGGGGTTTCTTGGTTAGAGACGTTGAAGAAAGACGGAGATGCGCGGGGAGGATTGTTATTGTTGGTGGTAGGGAGAGCGTGGACAAGATGACGAAGGGAGGGTGGTTTAAGGAGTCGCATATTCTAGTCTGGGGCTTCTTCGACGTAGTGTAAGATGCTGTGAGTTTGGCTATGCTAAAGTGCAAAGGGCTTGATCTAGAATGGTGGAAAGAAGCTGATGCAGCTTGTCGGCAAGGTCGAGGTGTCTGAGGTGGGTGGGCTAAATCGTGTCTTGACTATCAAATGCACAAATGGAATTCCATCGCAGTGCCGGCAGAAACAGAGCATGTTGAAATCATTCAATGCGTCCTTCAAATATTTGCATAGCATTGTGACAGTCCTGTTCTATCGAAACTTCAACTTCTTCACCAAATGCGATTCTCCCCTGCCGCAGGCCTTCCTGCCGCACGTGTTGTTTTTCGCCCCTCAGGCTTTCCAGCTCCTGGCGTCCTATAGAACAAGCTGGGACCTTGTCCCTCAGGGACCGAATGGTTAAGGTAGCCTCTGTGTGCAGGATCTCGGTAGTATTCGATGGCTTTTCTGCTCGTAGGATCTGGGAGGCGATTTTGGAAAGAGGGCTTGTTCCCCACCAAGGACTGCTCTTCTTTAACGGGCTGAGACCTTAAAGAGTGAATGGTATCACTCTTTCCTCGGAAGATGCGTTGTATCGCAAAGGGCGTGTAATATCTGGTAGTCACTGATCCACCAGCCCCTTCGATGGCTGCTATGGCGGCAGCGGAAGCTCGTGAGACAACCACGTTTAGGGAAGTCTTCAATTCTTCGGACCCTCGTGCCAATAGTTTCACACCATCTTTGATATTGGTGACGCATCGAGATTGGCCCAGCTCTTTAAGGGTTATGGGCTTTGTAGGGTCCAGTCGACCTTGGTTTACCCATGACTGGATGCGGTCGAGGTTAACGGGTTGCATGTCGACGGAGAACCTAGATGAGAGATTTTAATTGGCTTGTTGACTAAAGTTGGTCTTGAAGCAGCCATTGTACGTACACATTCACGAAGCCTCTCACACCGTGCACGACTTCCAATTTGGTCTGCCCCCCATTGAAACCACGCGGGACTTTTCCATGTGCCTTCTGACCCCCATAACCTCTCCCTGCAGTCTTGCCCTTGCCTGATGATGGCCCTCGACCTCTTCTAATCTTCTTGTGGTATGCGCCCGAGTTGTCGGACAAGTTAGAGAGTACTGAAGCGGCGCGCCGTTGCGTTTGCAGGAAAGGAAGCAAAAAGGGCGATATACTCGAAGTCGTATTTAACACGTTGCTGGAGACATGTACTGCATTGAAGAGATGTGAGGACATCGTGTTGCTTAGAAAATTGGTGGTTAGAGCTGTACTCTTGATCAATGATTGACTTGAGGTTCGCAAACGGAAGATCTTGTCTCGGCGAATCGGCGCAATGCTTCCGAGACCTTTTTGTCGACAAAACCTTGCTGTCCACTTCTAAATGCGGCTCACAGATGGAAGTGTCGTAGTAATGAACTTTGCGGTAGGGAGATGGGCTATTATCTGATACCCAGCAATAGATCTAGGCGCATATCTGAGCGTTCCTCGATACGCCAGATGTCTTGTTGCGCACAAGCAATACAAGAATGACTTCTTTCAGAACCACACGGCGTCTTTTCCTGGCCATTGCTGCATTTTCACTCCTTCTTGTTGTCGCAAACTACTTCGCACTTTCGGAAACAGACGTCAAGTCAAAGATTGACAGTATCCATATCCCGGGCAGGCCAAAGAAACCATGGCGGCCAGACGGGACCCTCGACGAGGCTCTGGAACCAATAGATGTACATCCGATTTCTTTGCTGATGGCAGAAGCTGATAAGGCGTGGCGCGCATACAACGATGGCTTGTCAACAACTTTCAGAGATACTGTGAGCAAATACAGGAGGAAATACGGACGTCATCCGCCACCAGGGTTCAAAGAATGGTATCAATTCGCCAAGAAAAAGAACGTCCATAACGTTGATGACTTCGAGCAAATCATGGACGATATGCGTCCCTTTTGGGCTGTTGAGCCTCGCATTCTACGGAATCTGGCAGCGAATATGTGGAAGGACAACGACCAGGGAGTCTCAGGTATCCACATCCGAAGCCACAAGGTGGTAAACCAGACCAACCAGAACTGGAGAACCGAGACTATGGTAACACTGATTGAGCAAGTCATCAAACATGTCCCGGATATGGACATTGCAATGAATAGTCTGGATCAACCTCGTGTAGTCATTCCCTGGGACGATATGCAGTCTATGCTCGCTACAGAATTGAAAACGCGTCAAACCCCCCCAGAAACCATTGATGAGTTCTCGCAGGGCATGGAAGGCCTTCTCAACGTAACAGTCGAAGACGTTGAGACGATACGGGAAGATCCAGAGTGGTTTCCTGCTCATGGCAAACCATACATGGACATAGCTAGCATCGCTTGCCCCCCTGAATCCCACGCCCGTAAGAACGACTCGACTCAAGCGGATAGCGAAGCTCTGTACAAAAATCGCCTTGGTGGTATCGTTACCAACTTTAATCGTTCGTCGGATTTGTGCACAGTCGGTCCAGAAATTCACGACAAGCATGGCTTCCTCTTCTCGGCTTCTACTGTCATTGCAACCAAGCGTCTCGTGCCTATTTTCGGTGAGTGCAAGATCAATGTTAACAGCGATATCATCTTTCCCGCAAACATGTACTGGAAGAAGGATGATCGATACGAGTACAGTGGCAAGCATGACTTAGACTGGGCCGATAAGAAAGATAGCATGATATGGAGGGGTGTATCTTCCGGGGGTGTTCAAAATGAGGACAATTGGCGTCGCATGCATCGCCAGCGTCTAATTATGCAGGCCAACAGTACAGTATTGGAAGGTAAGGAGGTCAGAATTCTAGCAGAGCAACCGGAGAAAAAGGGTGAATACGAAAACTTTAGGCGATTTCAGCCCTCAAAATTTGCTGAAGAGCATACGGACATTGGATTCACTGAGGCGGTGGGGTGCAACCCGGACGACTGCCCGTTCTACAAGGACATATGGACCTTCAAACCGCCGATTCCTCTCGCAGAACAATTCAAATATAAATTCGTGGTCGATGTGGACGGACACTCGTTTTCCGGTCGCTGGCGAGCATTTCTTGAGAGCAAGTCTCTCGGTATCAAGGCCACAATTTTTCGCGAATGGCATGATTCAAGGCTTTTTGCCTGGCAGCACTTTGTGCCTATGGACAACAGATACGACGATTTGTATAGCCTACTAACTTATTTCCTTGGTACCGGTACTCCTATTGGGGAGCAAGCAATCGCGTCAGCCACTACATACAGCGACGCATATGTCGCCAGACACGACATCGAGGGAAAGAGAATTGCGGATCAGGGTCGAGAATGGGCGAATAAGGTTTTACGGAGAGACGACATGGAGGTAGGTCTCGAACGCGTGCTTTGACGAGGTGTTTCTGCAACTACAGACACTAATGCTGAGGCAGGTATATATGTTTCGGCTCTTAATCGAGTATGCTCGTATAATTGATGATAATCGAGACCGCATAGGTTACTCGGGCGATGGAAGTGAGCTCGACAAATCTGATGGCAAGTCTTGGTTCCATGGTATTTCTCGGGGATGACCGTCTCGGAAAGGAGACAAGGCGTTTAGGGTCGCTTAGTTTGGTATGCTCTATGATTCAGCCATGTATATTCTATAGATACCAGTATAATAGGGTGTACATATGTATCATGAGAGTAGATGTAGCTAGAAAGACAACTGCTTCATCCAGCCAGGGGTCGGTCATGGTACCTTGCCTTTACCTTGCAACAAGGCTCGATAACGATTGTCAGGCCGGTTACCATAACAAAGGGCAATCTTGGTTTAGACGGACCTATTTACTGCAGCCCTTCTTCTCATCCTCGCGGTCATTTGTACTCTGGTTTCCCCGAAGCGGTGAAGGCTGATCAGTCATTAAGACAAGTGGACATTAACTATATGAATTGTCACAATGCAATAATGGCGAGTGTGCCAGTTTTTCTGGCAAATACCCCTGTTGTACGAATCGGGTCGTGAAACAAAGTGCCTCTGAAACCTTAATATTTCCCCATTCAGGTTTCCAGGTCTCCAGGTCAAAATGTTGCGGGATTGGCAATCACTATAGAAACCCCCACCTCGCCAGAAACAGTCTCAATTCTGAGGGCTTTGGGCTTCCGAGGAGTGTATAGATGTGTATCGGTGGACCGACAGCGGGCGTCCAGCCATTGCGACAGCCCAGGAACCAGAATCCTTTGTCGCCTTAACCCTGGCTCAGAGAGCACGGTTCCTGGAAATACAGCAACCTCAGATCAGCAACAACTGGCTCCTAATATTAGTCCGACTTTGTGCGGCAACTGTTGAAAACCTTGGGTCGCTGCAGCTCTGCATTCCCTCAAATCTCACCAGAACGCAACGATCGAGTCTCAAAAGCCCGCGGATTTACGATTGCAATGACACGGCCTCAGATCATCAGGGCAGGTAAGGTTCACCAAAGCTTTCCGAGGCCAGGGAATGGCAATGCTAAGCAAGAGCACTGCTAACATGGCGATTACAGATACGATCGATCTCCAAAACCAGAATGCTCCGTCTGCCAAAGACCACACAAGACAACCAGCCCGCCCAGTGCCGTTAGGCGATGGTCCCCCGGCTCCCCATCAAGCAGAGACTCTTAGAAATGTCGAACAAGGAGCAGCACTTGAAATGCACACTCGCAGTCCGCGACACTCCAAAGACCTGTCGGACAAGGAGTTGCAATTACTCCATGAAGACGTAGGCTCCTATGGCCCTGATGATGGGCCCGGTTCCAACCAAGAGCTACACAATTTACAGCGAAATGGGGATTCTGCGGGCATGAACGGTGCGGAAGGCGATTTGGGAGACGTTGATGGAGACGACGGCATGGACGATGACTTGATGGACAAAATATCCAGCTCTCCTTCAATAGACGATGGTGGGTACTCTTTACCTCTTCCCCGGACCAGCCGCGACGACTCTCTCCTTTCGACATCTACACAAGAAGAAGAACCGCCACCCCTTCCACCCAAACATGACGATCTTTCTTCTTCACCTTTCCTTTCATCTCCTGCACATTTCCCTCTTGTCTACCAGCAGAAAGAGCGGGACCAGCCATTGTCTGAGGATCATCATCAAGAAGGTGGGTATGCCAAGGATCATGGATACCAGCCCCCCTCGGGAAACAGCAGTGATTCAGAGACAATTGACCAAGATAGTCCTAGGACAACGAGGCAGCGGGTAAGCCACTTCCATGAGGAGATTGACGACTTACAGGACTCGTACGACGGGGATTTCGACCTCAACGGTTTCCACCACCTGCTTCTACCTGCAGATGATCCCCTCCTAGATAACAGCTTCGATGACGCTCCTCTGTCTTTATCGTCTTCGGATTCATCTCCGTCTGGATCGACAAGTTCATGGGAGGACCAACCACCCGATGGAAATGATGATGATACCGAGGACATTTCCTTTTCTGATGATTCGCGCTTTATCGACTCGGGATGGGGGGGAGAATGCTTACGCGAAATAGAGGATATCGATTTCGAGTTTGTGTATGCACTGCACACATTCGTCGCCACGGTCGAAGGCCAAGCGAACGCCACGAAGGGAGACACAATGGTGCTCCTCGACGATAGTAATAGCTATTGGTGGCTTGTAAGAGTCGTAAAGGATAGTAGTATTGGTAAGATGCTAAAGCCGCCTCAGTTAAGCATGTGCTGATGAGATTCTGTAGGCTACCTACCAGCGGAGCATATCGAGACACCAACGGAACGACTAGCCAGGCTTAACAAACATAGGAATATAGACGTAAGACCTGACGTGTATTGCGAGAAACATTCAACCAAGGCTGAAGCTTCTCATCTAGTTATCACAAACGATGCTTGGGGATAACCCTGAAAAGTCGAAAAATCCACTCAAAAAAGCTATGCGCCGACGTAACGCTAAAACCGTACAATTTGCTGCGCCCCAATATTTCGATCCCTCGGATGTGGAGTATTCTACAGACGAAGAAGAACAAGAAGATGGGGAGTACCTCACACAAGAAGAGGGGGCTGAAGTGCAAGATCAAGATCAAGAGAGAGATGTGGGCGAAAGTGCCACAGTTGAACCGCTTAAAGCTAGAAGTGACTCGAAAGAGCCAGCCAGAGAATTGGTCATAGATCCGGACTCTCGAGATGCCGCCGTGGATCAATCCATTGTGGTAGAAAAGCCGCGAACAAGCGGTGAGATACTTGAACAACCAGGTAGAAGCTTCCACACCCTATCCTGATGACTACCATGACTGAAAGTTACAGATGATGGAACCCCAGGCAAACCAGGCAGGCGTACCGTTCGCAACACCGACTCATTCTTCAAAGATGATACCGTGGAGACGCGGAAGATCAATCTAACTCCTAGTCTCCTACGAGATGACTCAAGTGGATCGACGGTAAAATCAAACGAGGTGAAGGAGGTTCGTACTCTAAGTCCGCTCTGTATCCCATAAAACTACTAAGACTTCGATAGCTCCAAACAAGGGGGAGCCTGGACTCTCTTGAAAAGACTGCATCCTCCCAAGAAAAGGCCAAAGAGGATAAAAAGCGCAAGGAGAAGAAAGGTATGCTCAACGGCCTCTTCAAACGGAAAGACAAGAAGAGTAAAGGTCAAGATGATGAGATAGAGGACGGTAAGAAATCGTCCGAAGAATTGAGACGATCCCCTCAACCAAAGGAGTCGTCAGAGTCTTTCTCTCAGGATGTACAATCGCCCAAAGCCAACTCTCAGTCTCAACCTCAAAGGCAAACTAGCAAACTACAAAAATCCCCACCAGTCAGTCGGGCCGTCTCCGCAAACCGATCGAACTCTTCCAACCGTTCACAGGCAACGAAGCCACTAGCACCGCGAGATGAGCCGACAGCTGTGAATTCAATCATCACAGACCAGCAAAAAACGGTGGTTCTCGAAGCCAACAACGCGCCTCAACCTACGTCCCAGCCCAATGGACTTGTGCGGGCGGTCCAGCCCGAGCAAAGACAATGGAGCGATGACACGCCATCACCTCTACGTGTACAACATGTTGAGCAACTAGCCGAACAACATGTCCAGCCAGAGGCGCCGAAAGATACAAGCAATGGGATGTTTTCGTCAACCATAGATGCTCCAAGGCCGTCGCCCTCATCTTCTGAGCCTAGAGCCGAGCATGTTCGGATAGCCAAACAGCGTATGCCTATGGATGACTCCGATTCATCCTCGGATACCGAAGAGAAACTTGCCCTGCTGACAACCCACGAAAGGCCAGGTCAAGCAAAGAGTCTGACCGACGCTCCCAAAGAACGATTGTCCGAATCGCCCGTGCAGGTTCCCTCGCAAAATCCAGTGTCTACGAAAAACCCACCTCCACTAATGATAGACACTTCCTCTCAAGAAGATCCTTCCACTTCGCCAGTCTCACCTCTATCCTCACCCGAACTTATCGAAGCTCCGCAGGAAGGGAAAGCAAGGGAGGCAACTCCAGCTTCAACCACCCAATCTTCGAGCAGTACCCCAACGTGGAGCGATGCGAGCTTGCGGGCGTATCTTGAAGATGATACAGATATTCGTGACCTACTAGTTGTCGTTCATGATAAGTCAGATGTCAAGCCAGCAGCAGCAGCAGATCATCCCATGGTGAAAAACTTGTTCAAAGAAGAAAATCGCAAGCTTGGAGAGATTTCCAACCAACTTGACGGCTTACTAGGAAACTTCCTAGCGAGAAGATCGAGGCTACCTATCAGTAAGCAGTCGTAGCAGACTGCCGAACCGCTTGACTCTCTTTATTCTGTCTGTTCGTACTCAGATATACCATGGTTTCTATGGGCGGCTTGGAGTTTTCATTGCTGTGTGGGTTGCATTTGGCTAGGTAATCGTTGTTAAGGATGGTGTACCTGTGGTTCTGGGATACCAATGCTTTGCTATACCACGATGATGCCGCTTCTGGCGTTGTTATTTCTCTTCCTTCGACGACTCGAAGGGTTGCATAGAGCCCCGAGACTGGCGTAAGGCGTGAGATCGAAGATATAGCCGACGTTACCGTCCTGGCAGAATAGCTCCTACTCTGACGGACTTCTGACCTACTCCAAAGAGTATGCGGACCGGCATATAGTCGTGCTGGGATTCTATCTTGGAAGGGTTGGGGGTATGTCTAAAGTCATTACATGATTTCAATACAACGCCAATTGCTCCCTGACACCATGCTACAAATATCAAACTCTCCTTATATCGTACCGCCCCTACAAACTTAGCCCAGACATTGATCCATCCATTGTAAAGAGGGAACGCCCTCGAATATGAGCGAGTGGTGCGGCTCAACGTTCTACCTCGGTGGTTGCCTATCGAGAGACAATTCCGCGAATAGCCGATTTCAACCTTTGACGATGCTCAATGCTTTGATATAGAGATGGCTACTGCACCTACTCAAGCCGCAAGCCACCTTGTGGGCTCAGATACCTTAGACAGGAACAATCCAACAGTTCACAAGCGCACATATCAAGCATGCGTAGGTGCGTTTCGTTTAACCTACTAAAATTCACTCGCTGACAGTACTTCAGATACCTTGTCGACGCAGAAAGGTGCGCTGCGATCTCGGACCTGTGGATGACCCCCATGAGCCACCGTGCGTGAGATGCAGACGAGAGAGCAAAGAATGCTACTTCTCCGCGACGAGAAGAAAGCGGAAGACGGAGGACGGGGACGGTTTGGCGGAAGGAGGCGATGACGTGGACGATGACTATGCGGAGCGCAATAGCAGAAGGAGAACCTCTCTCAATCAAACCTCGCCTCTCAGCCGTGACGCGACTTTACAACACTCCCAGAGGTCACTTTATTCTGGGTCTCAACCAAGTACACCACCCGGGGCTACATACGGCTTGAACAATCGTGAACTTCCTCCGCCCTCGAATCCATATTATGGAGATACCGGTGATGTTAGCACGGAGACCTCACAGGATCGAGAGGTTACTAATGATACGGCCGCGGCGTTGTTCCAGTCCCCCATCAATAATCCTGGCGATGCGCTACATCTGCTTCTTGAAGCCTCTGGTCGAACTGAGGATGTCAATCGTCAGAAGAACAGACCTCAGAGCGACCAGCACGGTTCTTCATTGACCAAAGATTTCGCAGTGCCCCAAATTATTTACAACGGGCGAAGACCGTATGACGGTCTAGTTCCAGCGCTTTCGAGTCATCCTACAAATATAGACCCAGCGATCATTACTGGCAACATGACTGAACCACATAGCATTGCTTCCGAAATCCTTACAGCAGTCAAGGCTTGGTCTCGATTACGTTTTGTCCGCGCTGGATGGCTCACTGCAACGGAAGCAATGTCATATCTCGATTAGTACTTACCCCTTCAGCGATAAGCTGTGAAACATGCACTGCTAAGATTTTGAAGTTTCTACAGACATCTTGCTCCTCTTACTCCTATAAGCCCACCAGATTTTCGCTCACCGGCTACCCACTCGAAGCTCCTAAACGAAGAGCCTATGCTTACAGTCACTATACTTACAATCGCTGCTCGCTATAAGAAGCTTACAGGCCTCGGTGGGCACTCTCGATCTTACATGATACACGACAAGCTCTGGGTCTACTTGCAAAGTATGATCACCCGTATGTTTTGGGGTCAAGAGCAGTTTGGGGGTGGCTTTTGCGGTGCAGGTTCGCGGAAAGTTGATCAGAAAGTAGCAGACAGAGGTGGGCTGCGGTCCATGGGGACTATTGAGAGGTATGCCGCTTTAGTCTTGTCGATTCTTCGATAGATATCTCGTTTTAACGACGCTTTAGTCTTTTGCTCTTGAGCGAGTTCCACCCTCGTTCCATGCACTTTCCACCAGGCGATGATGATAACGAGATTCTTGCACCTTCAGAAGAAGACCTAGCAACGAATAGCGACGATGCACGAGAAATACCATCTTCCGGAGAAAATACAATTTCCGGATGGACGGAGCCAGCCTTGAGGTCAGACCGAATGTGCTGGAGTTTGGTCTCGACAGCATATGCCTTGGCTTATGAGCTCAGTCTATTCGGCAACTTCTCTGATGGTATGCGAACCACAACGGATGTAATACAACACAAAGGCGGTGTGCTATCAGAAAGTCAAAGAGCAGAGCGCGTGAAGCGACTACTTTTCATTTACGTTACGCAGACTAGCGGGAGACTTGGATTTCCCAGCATGTTTTCAGAACATGTTCATGAATGTGGTTTCGTAGATGTAGAATTGGACTCTCTCCAAGGTCAGCAACTGAGAGCCCCCCCTGGTTCAACAACTAACATTTGACACAGGCCAGTCACAGGCACCTCAGAGCTCTATTGAGACGATACAACGATGCTGGGCGGGGATCACTACAATCATGAAAACCACTAATACAAAGCTATTTCCATCGAAAGAAAGGACACGAGAATTGATCAAAACCGGGGAATATCTGTCGCTCTTACAACAACACCAGCCTATCCTTACGTTGTGGAAGAACGACTTTGATAGTCTTCATGGTAAGAATCAAATTGGACATAACTTGCGTCTCGGTATTTACTGATCGTTTACAGTGGAAAAGCTTCCAAAAGTTATACTATCGATGGAATTCGAATACGCACGTAAGAGCCTTTTTCCTGCATTTGAAATCTGGCGTTTAATTCCATACAGGAGTGTACTCCAATTCACTTGCACTTCAAGCTGTGCTTGAACACTGGACTAGCAGAGTTAGGGCCAGTCATTCATCCGAACGCTCTGGAACCTCGTCGCTCGCTGCTTTGTACAGACAGAATGAGTATTACATCAACGAGTGTGTGGATGCTTCGAGGACTCTTCTGCGGCATCTCGTGAATGGACTTCTCCCGGAAGATTCTCTTAAACATGCCCCAACGAGAACGTACTTTAGAATCTTGTCAGGGGCGATGTTTCTCCTTAAAGTAAGCTTACTGCTCTGATAGATTGGCAACATCCTGTCTAACCTACATTCAGACCTTTGCTCTCGGAGCTAAAGAAGAAGAAGTTGCGATATCACTACAGCTACTTGATGACACCGTCAGGGCACTGCGCACCAGCGTCGTCGATGACGTCCACCTATGCCTGCGCATCGCTGATCTCCTTGAGCGTCTAACATCAAGTATCCGGAATAAGTTCGTCAGATTGGCTGCTCCTACTGCCAGGCGAACAACCTCATCGTCAAGAAAGCGTCGAGGAAAATACCCGCAAATGGCCGCTCAACAAGACTCTACCGACAATAACGCCAGATACCTGTTCCTAAACATCAACAACGTAGGCGCCAACAATCCCTTAGCCGGCATATCCACCAGCCCCGTCAACCCCCAAGATGATAACATCAGCATCATGCCTCCCCCAAACGACATCTACAATATGAACCCCTACACCAGCAGCAGCAACCCTCAAAATTTCAACCAACAATCTTTTGAGCACCAGCAGCCGCACCTTTACACCAACGACGATAACTTATCGCCCCAAGTCAGCGAAGAGGACTGGTTGACACTGAACCTCAATCCTCTTCTGTCTGACACCACAGGATATGGTAACGGCGAGTCCGAGAATTGGTTTGGTGATTTTGGCCCGGAGATTATTAATAATCTCGAGGTGCTGGGGAAGTTTGTGGACGGATATGAGCCCGGGGGAGTAGGATTCAGCTAGAGGGGTGGGTGTGGAGGATAAAGGGTTGTTTACTTTTCTAGTATGCTGCTGGGGACTGTACGCACTTTTGCTTCTATCGACTGGCAAAGCCTACACTAGTAGAGTGCGTATGTATGAAACTTTGACCTTTTCCTTCGTCATATGACTGTCTTAACATACTACCCCAGCGCGTGAAATCTCTATATCTACATCTTTAACGAGCCATGAGCATCGAATAAATCGAACGATACCACAGGCATGTCTCCAACATTTCCCTAAAATAATCGTCACAATAATATTCGAGCTTGCACACAAGAAGGTCTGACTATCAAGCACAATGCTCAGCACAAATTAATTCACCTTTTATACGAGATCTTATAAATCTTCTATCAATCAATAACTATCACAGTCTTTCAGAATATCGCGTTTTTCGAAAGCTGTCTTTGAAACATGCATCAAAGTAATAACAAACCTTGCAAGATCCCCATCTCTACATGTCTTTTTCTCAACATCTCCCAACATTTCCACATCCAGGACAGGGAAGTTACATAGCCAGCGTTAGAGACAAGCGAATCCCGTACCTGCTCGTTGAAGGATGAGTTCTTACCCCCACCCCCCCCTCCTTTCTCACACACCTCTTCTCCACGTATGCAGAGTCGGAAAGCTCTGTTTATCCTCTGACACAAACCCCCCTTCCCGCTGCTGCTGTCCCAAGATTCCTAGTCCTAGACCTCCACGATCTCGTAGGCCCCACTATGTCCCTAGACCATGATCCTGATACCGGGGCCTAGTTGCTTCCGGGCTCTTTGTTTTTTCGAGCGCTCGAGTTTTTGCGGCTTTGCGGGGTTCGTCGATGGTGGGGATGTAGGGGACTTTGTAACGAGCGAGGAAGCTAGGGGTTGCAAGTGATTGAGAAAAGTAGGTGTGGGTGTGGTGGGAGCGATGTAGCAGGAGCGGGGAGGAGCACGATAGCGACGGAACGGGGGACACGAGGGGAGTGATGGAGTGATTGTGGGGAGTAGATGTGATTAAGCTGGGAGTGGGAGGGGGATATTGAGATGGTGTGATGGTGTTGCAGAGACGAGAAACAAGAGGATGGAAGACGAGGCGGAGGAGGAACTAGAAGGAGGACTGGGAGTGGGAGGGGAATATTGAGATGGTGTGATGGTGTTGCAGAGACGAGAAACAAGAGGATGGAGGACGAGGCGGAGGAAGAACTGGAAGGAGGACTGGGAGTGGAGAGTTGGGGTTGGAGCGAGGAAGGAAGAGCGAGACTAGAACAGAACGATAGAGCCCTGGTAGCTATACACGGATGAATCTCCTTTCATCTCTCAAAATGGAAACGCAAAATCATCACCACACCGCCATCGCCAGCAACATCATTGAAACTTGGTACTTTCTGGCAGTAGCTTCGGTACGTACATATGAACCCAACAAACAAAACCAAGAAAGCAAAGGCACCCCATTGCCCTACCCTGAAACGTCCATATAAACTCCAATTTTTCATAGCCTATGGCTTCTGGTTATGTACTTCCAGGGAAGGTGGTTAGACGGGTTTGGTGTATAGTAAGAGATTTTATTCGGGATTCTTGCAGCTTTTGAGAAAATGTGAAAGCTTGCCAAAAAAAAAAAAGGTGGGGGGAATTCGCGAGTATCAGGGGACAAGAGTGTGTGTGTGTGTGTGTGTGTGTGTGTGCAGAGGAGAGCGCGAAGAGATGATTAGAAAACTAACGAAAAAGCGCCCATTTCTCCAAAACCCACGACCTCGATCCCTCCGTTCCCCTTCCCATCCAAAAATCCCCAAATCACTTATTCCCATACCATCCCACCTCTCCCTCCCCACCCCTCCCCTCCTCTCCTTTCCTCTTTATTTCCCCACCCACACACTCAAGTCAAGCCCTTTTCCAGAGCGCAACCCTCACGGATGTATATACCATCCCCCCACCGCAAACTCCCGGCATCTGACCACGAGTGAAGGAACCCGAGTCGTGTGATTCCCGCAACAACTTCCGGAGCTCTAAGAAAGACCGGGAGATTAGTGGTATGTGACGGCAAGCGTACGTGACAGAGGAGTGGTAGGGTAGGGGTTTGTTTGGCGTGTAAGGAAAGGTAGGTAAGGGGGTATGGAATTGAATCCGAGATGGGGAGTATTGGGGATGCTGGATACAATGAGAAGAGGTGGCAGGTAGGATGAGGGCAGTCACGATGAAGGGATATAAGTCTCAGCTATGAGAGAGAGCGCGGAACGGGGCGAGGAAGGCAGAAATGCAGAGGGGCGAAGATTGTCTTGTGGCTTGGCAAAACACATGGAGTGAAGATGTTGCTTTCTCGAACACCTCACGTCTAACGCAGCCAAGCCGACGCCAAGCACAAAACTACAGTATAACCCTTCAAATGATTCAAACATTATGAGAAAACCAATTTCCAACCGCCAATCAGAAGATAGGAGTACATCAAATAATCCTGGGGTATATGTTTGGGAAAGATGTTGCCGCGGCTGCTGACTTGAGCGCGTATTACTGAGGAAAATCGAAAAAAAAGCCGGTAAAAGATGAAACGGCGGACCTATTTACGCCAATAAGGAAAACCTCCTGAACGCATCAGATTCAGTGCAATTCTTGTTGTTTCTCCTTCCAAACCGCCAACTCTCCGTAATCAAATCGCCGATCTTTCAGCGAATCCCGTCACATGGCCAAGCGCTGGGTCCCACGTGTTTGGCGCGAATGTGGAGACCCGGCCGCATTTCAGTGCCCTAGCACCATAGAGATGTCGAGACGAACATGGGTTCTTTTTCGGTATTGTGACGCTTTTCTGGTGCAGAAATATTCCATGTCGCTCGGACTCGTTGCCACCAGGCATTCCATCTTTCGTCCGCCATGTGAATAGTAATCCCGGCACTTTGTACCATGTGCTCCACCTCCCAAGTCCCCCGATGGCAGCATTTCTGCCATCCCTCTTCCATGGATACTCCGGGTCGTTATTTACACACCGGACATGTGCCGGCAACGACAATGTACCGCTCATGAGGCCCTTTGGCACATCGAAAATCTCTGCTGCCATCGATTGATATCCTGATGAAGTGGATGCCGGGGTCGGCACACGTCGAGTAGATGTAGTAGTTCTTGTAGTAGTCGCACATGGCGCAAAGGTCTCGATTAACGGGAGGGGTGTATGATCACTAGCTACTTCGATGGCCTAAGGTTGTCAATCAGTACATGCAAATCGTCAAGGGAAGCGAAATCCTACCGGTAGCTATGACGATGGAAATGAGTGGCTAATAATCGAGCGATAGTCTCCTTGAAATAAGTACGTGAGTGGTCTCCGCGATAATGGAATTGTCTCAGCTGGCTGAGATCTATACTTTATATCTGCAAAAAGAGGTCGCATCTCACGGCCCTTGCATCAACATACTGACCTTCATTTGCGGCCTTGCCTCTGCCTCTTGCGAACACCTGGCGTGTATGGAATACAATGATGGGCCAACATCGTAGGAAAAGAAAGCGTCCATAGGCCCGTGACAAGCCTGTGATCTTCGATCATGTCGCAACTCGCTCATGAAATGGCAATTTTGTTGGAACGTGAGTGGGTCCGTACTGGCGCTCGATAGTCACCGGTCAAAGGGGGTCGATACGAGGGTAATCCTGGGTCTGGCGTAGATTTCATTGTTTGGTATGCGGTTTGTGAGAACAGACCACGTTGTTGGAGGAGGACGGGCGGTCAAAGCACCCAAATTTGTCCCATGAAAAAGCTCGGGAGAGGTGGCCCTAGCTAATATTGCCCTGCACCAAGCATGTGGTATCTGGCCCGAGAACCGTTTGACGGCTTCAAAATGCAGCTTCCAGGTTTGATCCAGTTGCCGAATTGGAGCGGGAGAAGCGGTAAATAAACGTACGTCGATATAAAGGTTCCTTTGCTGGTTATCAGGTGATTAGAAGGATTCGATAAAAGCCAGAGGAAAAATCGGTCGAGTGGGTGCCTCAGGGTACTAGTGCACCCTAAGGTAGGTAGGGTCAGATTATCTAGTGGGGGCCCAGGGCAAATACTTGCTCTTTCCACCCTCCCAACCAAAGTTGACAGAAGAAAATACTTTCAAAGACGAAAGCTTGTGACTATGCGCAAAACAAAGAGTATCCTTTGAAGCTTCTCTTAGCTAAAAGTCAGTCATGATTGGACACGGCATGTGCTTCAGTCATGCAGTCCATGCCGTCAACGGGGTTAGTCATGAGAAAAGAGGTACACAAGGACCTAGTTCTCCTCCATGCCTGGGAGGCCCATGCTTAAAGTTGCCACTGGGCTCGACCTGGTTTTATGATTGCTGCCATTGAGCTCGGGCGATGAGATCTCATCGGCCATGCATAGGCGTTGAAAAAGCAGAAACCTTGGTTAGTAGATACTAGATAGCCCCGGAGTATAGATGCAAAAAGGTAAGGACTGGAAACATGGACAGAGGAGGAGAGAAACGCTTTGCATCTGTGATGATATCACTCCTGTCATGACTGCATACAGCAGACGAAACACGCGCACTCCTGCATATCCATCATATGTTGGGCAATGCAAGGTAGCCTCAACGATTACCCAGAAGAGTTACCTTACCGCATCTTGCATGGTATGATGGGAAACGTCAACCATGAGAGCGGGCCGGTAGGAATAAGATAGTGCGGATGAGTGCCGGTCGACTGATTGGGATGAAAGGTACTTGGGCTCCCCCCCGTCCCTCGTATTTGCGTCGCATGTCGCATAGGTACTACTGTGGCAAACATCGTCAAGGCGAAACGTGGCCTGGTGTGGGGGGAAGATCTAAACTGGGTAATGTTTTCATGTATGAGGAGCTATTAGGCTGTTGGCGGCTGTCGATGACTTATGTCGGTTGTTCTGCCGTGTTAGTGTAGGGAAGGATAGCAAGAAAGCATGGACGTACATAGTGGATCTGAGCCGGACGTTCGATATGCGTGGGACTTGTAGGATAACGGGTGCTGGCAGTCAGATATCAGGTTGCCTGACGAACAACAGAGCCTCAAGGTTGAGGTGGCGCTTAGCCTGATTTGTCTAGGCCCAATAGGGAGTTGCGATGCAAGCATCACAATCAACATCCATCAGGCCCTTCCGACTCAGACCGGAGTTACTGCCCTCTTCCCATACCATCGCTCTAGACAATCACACTCGTTTTGAACAAACCTATTCTTTGTAGCCAGTGGAACACACCACCAGCGCCACTACTGTCAGAACTCCTCCGCCAAACCGGCCAACGGCACACCCAACCATGGGCTTCGGAGACTTCGAAACAATATGTCACAAAAGCGCTCTCCCACTATGCTCCATAGTAGGCCCCATATCGCCCATCTCCGGGAAAACAGGCATCCAAGCCAACTGCTATGCCCGCAGCGTTGAACTCGCCAATACCATCATTTTCGAAGCCGCAACCGACTTCATGCACATACTTGCGCTAGGCATGGCCGTCATTATGATTCTACACGTGCGCTCCAAGTTTACGGCTGTTGGTAAGATGGGAATGCTCTTCTCTGTTGGGACGATTTGGGAGTTGGCACGACTGACAATGGTTGTGTTTTATTTATAGGTCGCAAGGAAATCACAACGTTCTTTTACATCTACATGATGCTGACCATGACCTCGCTCGTACTCGACTCCGGAGTCATACCGCCTGGATCAGCGCCGTATCCCTACTTCGCTGCTGTACAAAACGGATTTACCTCTGCGCTGTGCACTTGCCTTTTGATCAACGGGTTCGTAGGCTTCCAGCTGTACGAAGATGGTACAAGGCAGTCTGTTTGGCTGCTACGAGGCTCTTCGATTGGCATGTTCGTTCTTACCGGCGCGATATCGATTTTGACGTTCAAGAACAAGGCGGGCCTGGGACCGACGAATACTCTGGGGATGTTCGTGGTGTTGTACCTAATTAACGGGATCTGTTTGCTGGTATACGTGGTTATGCAGTTTATCCTCGTTGTGAACACCCTTCAAGATAGGTGGCCATTGGGAGACATTGGCTTTGGCGTACTCATCTTCATCGCCGGCCAGGTGATCCTCTACGTATTCAGCGACAGCATCTGCAACAGCGTCCAGCATTACCTGGACGGCCTATTCTTCGCCACGATATGCAATCTTCTTGCCGTCATGATGGTGTACAAAGTAAGGCCCCGCAAACATCTCAAGGTCCTCCTGGAACCTCACTAATTGTGCCTCTAGTACTGGGACTCCATCACCCGCGAAGACCTCGAATTCAGCGTCGGCACCAAACAAGGCAATTGGGAAGTCAAAGAACTCCTCCCCGAAGACGACCGCCGAGGCACCATCTACCACGACGGCAACTCCGAGTACGCCAGCAGCATGTACCACCAGCCCACGCCACGCACCTCGCATTATGGCGGCTTCAACCTATAATGATCCTACAATATCGTATACATTCCGTTCTGCAAGCATAGCGTTGTTGAAATATAGTGGAGTTTTGAGCTGTCTTGGGTGATTAGGCGAGTCCAGCATTGGGAAATGGCGTTTCTTCCGTGGGTAGCGGTTAATGTGAAATGGGGCTTTGTCCACATGGAAAATCCGGTGATTGAGAAAAGGAGTCTATACGAATCTGTAGACCATGTATGTAGCAGCTTACCTCAGCCAAAAGTCCATAGGCAATCCTCGATCAATCCCGGGTTCGCAAGCGCTATCTGACACCCTTTTCCTTTTCCTTTTCTTTCTCTTCCTTGGCCTAGAACTACAGTACTCGTTCATTTTCTACAAACCCTCAACTCCTGTCCCAACGACTCTCCCTCTTCCCCCCCGCGCCCTTCCACATAGTCCGTATCTCCAACCAGGAAAACCACTCCGGCAATTGCAGATCCAAGCCCGAAACTTCGCTCCTACCAGTCTTGTCGAGCCTATGTACAACCCACCTCCCGAAGACATCAACGCCCCTCCCATCTCCTCTGCGCTCTTCCCCCCCTTCTCCCTCCCGTCCCGCCCTTCCATCTCAGCGCCTCGATCCTCTATCCCAAGCCAACCCCATCGCTGCAAAAAGATCCCTGCTCCAAGCTCCCTAGACCGTCGTGGTCGTGAAGATTGTTGGGGGGGGGGGGGAAAGGGTTGAGAGGTTTTCAGAGTTTGGGGGGTTTGAGGTTCTGAATGCTTTTTATGATAAGTTACATAGTTGGTGGGGAAAGCGGGCTATATGCTTGATTCTTTCGGTCTCTTTTTAGATGACAGGGTTGGGTTCTCTTCTCTCTCTCTCTCTCTCTCTCTCTCTTTACTCTAGGCTTCACGACATATGCACAACCACGCTCGATTTGGGAGTCTGTGTCGTGCTTATACGTCCAACCGATTTAGTCGTAATGATTATTTTCCCGGAAGTGGAGCGAGGCGTGTACATAGCGTTGCGTAGGGTACTGGACATCGAGGGTAGATGGTCGCGTGGGAGAAGGGAGGAGCGGAGAAGAAAGGGGGAAGAATCGATAGGGACGAGGAAAGAAGGGGAGATGATGGGATGATTGAAGATGGATGTTGAGATTGAAATAGATGATGAAGTATGCTGGCATGGGGTCTGTGACGCGGGCTTGAGAGGAAAGAAGAAGAGGGAATGGGAGGAGGTGGATCGGATAAAGGGGGAAGAAGTAGGAGATATCAAGGAGAGGTGAGCGACGAGTGCTGCTATGGAGGAAGCTGCGTGATAGTTTCGCTGTGCTTAGTATGTCCGGTAGCAGCACCTTCAACCTTCCTACCCCTAAACGCTTACATATTCCTCACACCCACAAACACCGTCATTGCACCGTCCCCTTCCAATTCATTCCTGTGTACAACCCCCAAACCCCCGCTCAAACCATCATCCCCTCCTCAAACCCACCCGCTACCCCCGGCGCTCCTCCCTCCAAGTCCACCGCCTCCACCATCCCTCTCCCCTCCTGCGCCTTATGCAGCAGATTGCCAAAATACTTCCTCGCAACCTCGCTCTCGTACTTCCCCTTCCACATATCGTCCCTCTTGGTGCCGAGATCCTCGACGCTTTTCTGCAGACCGCTGCGCAAGTTCTCTGCGGGGAATTTGAGGATTTTGCGGACTTCCGAGGAGATGCGCAGGCTGTTGGTATGGGTGTAGTCGAGGGTATGAAGGGTGGCGGCGATGCGGTGAGCTAGACGGGGTGGGAGGGAGGTGGGGATTGAGGAGAGGAGGTAGGTTGTTAGGAGGACGGCTGCGTTGTTGGTTGTTAGTAGAGGGACTTCTCTGTGTGGACGTACGGAGGATAAAAAGGAACGTACCAGTAGCGACGATCCCAGGAACAATCATCCTCCGCATATTCTGCGTTCCCATCACCCTCGCCGCGCCCAATGCTCCATCAATCCATCCCACCCCTCCGATCATCCGCCCACCCAGCACACCAGCTACCGTCATCGCCATACCTGTACCGGCAACCTTTTCCTGCCGCTCCCAGAGCCCGCCAATGTCAAAGAAGTCCCAGAATTCGGTACCAAAATCGACCTGTCTCGCCAGGATGTCCCTCTTCCGTTGAAACATCTTGTCCGAGCGGAAGCTGAGGTCCGTATACTCGTCGCCAAGATGCAGGACGCCGAGTGACTTGATGGTGCTGACACCGTTGACAGTTTTCGTACGGGCGCGTTCTTCGCAGCTGGTGACAGCGGCGGAGATCTGGTCTAGCATTGCGGCTTTGATATCCTCGGCATACTGGAAGGCACTTAATAGTCCTGGGTATGGGACACCCAGATCTGCGTCTGCGACGTTGGTAATGGCGGTATTTAGGGTAGTACGGGTGTGAGAGTAAACTTCCGATGAAGTTTCTTCTATGGTCTTGTCTACATCATCACTGACTTCGGATCGGGCTCTCTTGGATTGCTCGTAAACAGGTTCGAGTTCTTGAAGTTCTTTGGTGACGCGATCGAGTTCTGCTTCTGCTAAGTCGCGGTTGACTGTTGCCAGGACGTTCAGATCTAAGAGAATGTTAAGGAGGTACGTTTTTGCAGGTGCCAATTTTGAGCGGGCACGCTTTTCGAGGACGAAATGGCGGAGTGCGGTTTCTAGCGCTTCAAAGTCTTGGATTTTCTCTTTATCTTTGCCTTTTCCTTTCCCAGGTGGAGATCCTGGTTCGCCATGCTTGCTCATAGATTCGTCCTCATCAGGCAACGGTGAACCATCGTCGGAAGGATCTGAGCTCTCACCACTCCCACCGTCTCCACCGTCTCCACCGTCTCCTCCTGGTCCAGGGCTGGGTGCAGGAGCAACAGGGATTGCATTACTTGAGACAAAGTGGACCAATTCCGTCGACTCCTTGAATGTTTGTGGGCTTAGTCTTTGTACTTGGCTCAAGATCCCGCGCTGGCACCGCTCCTTGTCCCTGATATTATCGTACCCATTGACCACAATAAATAGATATGCCTTCTCTTTTGCAGCGTTCCAGATGAATTCCTTTGCCGAGAGGGTAAAGTGATTTGCAGCATGGACAACAAAAACAACAACGTCTATCTCTTCTTGTCGAGCAAAGACTGCTGTGGTCTTGAGGGAATCTGAATTCAATCCAGGCGCATCGATGATGGATATATCGACAACCCCGTTGTTTAGTAATGATTCGTCGATTGTTCGGATGTCCTTTACGTAAACCTTGCACTGCGAGTATTGCTCATTGTCGGTGACAACTTTTTCCAGCTGGTATAACGCATACACATCGTATGTGCTCTCATCATTTCGGTTGTACTCAACATCCTTGTGTATTGCGTGTGCTTCCTCCACCCCGCCATTCTCCCTCGAATCCAAGACTTCGCAGAAGATACTGGTGCATGGTTGTTGGTCCTCAGGCAGAATCTTCCGCCTCAACAAAGCATTACAAAAGGTTGACTTTCCAGCGTTCAGATCACCTGTGACCAAGACCTTGCTCGACGTATCCTCTATCCGATCTCTAAGCAGTAGCAGATGCCGCACGGTTGAGTTGATCTTGCCGTCCAGTAATGAAGCTATCGTCTTCTTTTCCATTGAGTGAACAATATCTGACTGCGTCAATCCTTGAATTTTCAGATCCAGCTTCAATATGGAGAAGTCATGGGCCGCCTGGGGCGTGATCAGCCTCTCAGGTTCTGGGGCTTTTCTTTCCGCTGCAGCACTCGACTCCGCCGTACTATCCTCGCCGATAGATGTGGCGGCTCTTCTTGGCCCAGGCCGTAGTGGGACACTATCTCTCTGCTGAAGGTCGCCAGCACCAGTACTCGATTGTGTATGACTGAACCCAGGTCTTGAATCTGACCTTGAATTGGAGAGTTTTCGCACTTGGGGATATTGCGCAGGCCAGGTTGAGTTTTCCTGTTGTAAATCCTTGAGCATATCCACTGTCCGATTTATGGCGCGGCCGAGCTGTACTCGATTCTGATTATAATACATTTGATGGACATGACCTGCCAGTATCTTCCTCTCATTCTCGGCTGCTGGATTCATCTCGCCGCGTAGTGTAGGTGTATGGCTCGGTGTCGGTCGGTCCTCAGTCAGTCCTGGGTGCCATCCCCGCGCGCTTCCATTATTACTGGAGCTCTCGTCGCCATTCATCGTTCCATATCCGGAATCATTGTCTAGGGTCGCCATCAGTGCTGCCGCGCTTGCTGGAGTTGAACCCGATCCCACAGTCATGTAATGCGGCCGAGGTGGGTTTCGATTTGAAAGATTAGGAAGAGTAGACGAAGGGCGCGGTGAAGAGCGGCCGCTGGCAGGGCCATCGTCCGGATAATAGTTCTGGCTCATGTTAGCGACTGTTGATGGGCTAGATGTCAAAGGCGAGGCGTGAGGTTGTCAGCATTTTTCCGTGAAGAAAGAAAGCTTTCGGATTTGCCCCAGCCAATGAGCGGCCAATCGGAGGTCTTGGCACTTGCTTGTAGGGCTGACCCTCGCTCGCGCGTCATCGGCCAATTTCGCAGGCTGCCGGATTACAACAGCTATGAGTCGCACTCAATTCACCCAGACAATCCCTCTGCAAACCGACCGCTACTGAGCCCTTCTCGAGATCTCCATTCTCCGCCCCCCTCCGGAGCCATGAATGTAAGCAACCCTTCCCGTCCGTCCTCCTCCATGCCCCACTAAACCTCACCACCAGATCGTCGAATGGGCCTTCGGCAAACGCATGACCCCACAAGAACGCCTCCGCAAACACCAGCGCGCCCTCGAAAAGACCCAGCGTGAGCTCGACCGCGAACGCGTCAAGCTCGAGAACCAAGAAAAGAAGCTCGTCCAGGACATCAAGAAGAGCGCCAAGAATGGGCAGATGGGGGCTTGCAAGATCCAGGCCAAGGATCTGGTCAGAACGAGGAGGTTCGTCTACGATTACCTTATGACTCCGAGGGGCCGGAGGAATACGTTGAAGATTGGATGGCTAACATTGGATGGGGTGTGGTACAGATATATACAAAAATTCTACTCCATGCGCACCCAACTCCAAGCCATCTCCCTCCGCATCCAAACCGTCCGCTCCAACGAGCAGATGATGCAATCCATGAAAGGCGCCACCTCTCTTCTCGGCTCCATGAACCGCCAGATGAACCTGCCCGCCCTACAGCGCATTGCCATGGAATTCGAAAAGGAAAACGACATCATGGACCAGCGGCAGGAGATGATGGATGATGCGATTGACGATGTGACGGGCTTGGAAGACGAGGAGGAGGGGGAGGAGGTGGTGAAAGAGGTGTTGGATGAGATTGGGGTTGATTTGGGGCAGGCGGTAGGTTTGGTCTTGATGAGGCCTCCCGAAGGCGTAGGGACAAATGGCTAATTTTTGATCTCACAGATGGGAGAGACGCCAGAAGGGCTGCAGAAGAACGCTGTAGCCGACGGCAGGGTTGCGGAAGCCATTGGTGGCGGAGGCGGCGGGGGACCAAAAGACGACGACGACTTGCAGGCTAGGCTGGACAGCTTGCGGCGGTGAGGGTGAAGCTGGGGTTCTGGAGTTTCGCGGTATAGGTGTCTTGGCATTGGTCCCGGAGTCATGAGAACGGTTGGGCGTTTCTATCAGAAGCGTCAAATTTGAAATCGTTCTACGTCGAACCTGAGGATGGATGCTTGATTCCGTGTAGCCTATATGAGAGAGAGAGCCATCTTGTAGCTGAGATGTTACGTAGGCTGATGTTATTTCTTATACTGTTTAAATACTATATAAAACTTCATACATGTTTCGTACTGTTGAACATAAGGAATGATGTATGTAGTACAGTACTCGTAGTAAAAGTCATGATAAATATTTGGTCTTTTCGTATTTCTTTACTTCGAATTTTACTTGAGTTGTAGCTGTATAAGTGATACCTTAAAGTGTTCACATCATTACTGTGGTATTTAGGGAATCAGTTGTTAATGCGATCTTCGAATATGTACGAGGGGATTGATTGGCTAGCACACCGAAAAAAAACCTTGACTGTGCTTCAGTATTAACAACTGATACCAAGTACGGAGTACCACACTACATTTTTCTTTAGCTTGCACGCCTTACCCAACCCGGAAAGCGCCGAGGCGATCGATCCTTCGCCCTCCGAATGACCCTAATAGGCACAGGCACAACCTGTCGAGCAAGTTACCAGACGAAGAGAGACGATTGGAAATAGAAAAATCGAGTAGCGGGGGCTTCAAGACGCCAACTTCTGAGAGACTTGGGAGTGGCTCGGAAACGGAAGGCTCTCAAAGGACCGTTGGGAATGAATTTAGAGTCAGACCTGCTCGGTTGGAACTTGGAAAGTCTCCTGAACCTCGGTTACGGGGCCGTCACATGTATGCAAGCAAATGTTTTCGGGACTCCTATCTTGATCTCGAGGAGTATTGCCTTCATGTTGCTTGGCTCGGCTGCAAAGGATGGAGGCCGTTCCTGTAAACAATTGGTCGAAGCGATGGACAATAGAAATATGGTGTGCGGGGGGCAAATGGAAGCGCATGAGAAGAAGGAGAAGAAGAAGAATAAGAAGAAGAAGTGGAAACGAGGCTGAGACGGTCCGATAGTTAGCAACACATGAGATCCGAGCAACTTTTGTAAGACCGTGGGGGCTTTGCTCCAAAAGCTGCCTCACTCTAATGCGCTCGCATGACTGTCGGCTTGATGTATGTATGCCAACTCGTTCCTGTGACGTTGGGACGGCTCGGATAGGACAGGACGCCTGGACTCGTAAGAGGTATGAAACCATCGTCGCAATGGCTTAGATGTCGGGGGGTGTCTAAAGTAGATGTCAAAGTTGGGAGATGCAGGGTAACCTTATTAATGAGCTGTTATTATTGTTATTGTTGGAAACGGTTCCTTAGAACCGAGCAACTCTGCTTGAAGCCATGGCGCGCGGCAAAGAACAGCAAATCGGTCGCTGTTTCCGATGAGGGCGATATCCATCAAGCGTCTCGTTAGGGGCAGGAATAATGGGGGCTGTTTGGATAGACGAAGAGAGGTAAAAACTTTCGCCGGTTACATGATTGCTGCATGCGTTTGAAAATGAATCTGTGCAGAATCGAAGCGCACCTCTACCACATACCTTACGTGTGCTGATGATGACTGGTAAGGCAAAAGGTAGTCGTTATTGCCTTGAGCTTCCACAAGAGTCGAGGCACCAAATCGAGCAGCATAATAAGCCCGGATGCACATCTACCTTAGCAACGCTGCCGGGGAAGGACCTATCAGGCCCGTCGAAATCTTTTGAACTTCCGAACCTGGCGGAGTCGCCTCCAACCAAGCTTGTTCGACGGCTGATGGTGTATCTGCTTCTTTCCTTTGCATTTGCCTTCTGCCAGCGTACTTGGTGTGGCGTGCTGTTGATCTTTGAATATGTACCCGTAAGGGCAGAGACATCACCGCGTAATGGTGTGTCTGACTGCTGCAGACAATCTGCAAGGGTTGTCTCTTGCACGGTGTGCGATGTGTTACAGAGCGAGTCTCGCCGCTAGAGATATGATTTATTGCCCTCTATGACCCGTGTGTAGCATGGTGCCCAGGACTTTTCTGTGGAATACTCGTACTTATCAGCAGGGTGCCAGGGCATGGTTTTGACGGCTGAGCATTGTTAATCGGCTTGGCCTAAATGAGCCTAGGGACAGACAGTGCGGGCTCAATACCTCCGTAATTGAGCACTCTTCATATAACTTGTACATTTCTTCTTGTTCCGTACATAGCTGGTTATTCAATTCTACTGGCTACTTCATACTAGCTCTTTTGCCCCTCCTTAATTCTGGCATGATTCGTGACCACCAACTGGTAACATCTAAAGCAAGGCAAAAGGTGTCTGAATGCATGGGACATCAAAAGCACAAGCCAACAAACCCCATATCCGACACCACGTACAACTACGACTCTACTCAAGCAAGATCCCTTTGGTGTATTGCGCCTTCGGACTCTTCGGGCGCTACTACGCAGTACTGTCATGATTGATCTCAACGCATCAGCTTCCAATTCAGCATCACGGAGTAGCCAGCTGATCACCATTGAGAATTACCCGATCGTCGTTGGCGACCCGCAAACACGAACCTCGATGCCAAATATCCTTGGAGGCGTGTCGTGGCCTCTAATCTTTCGCCTCCATTCCGCACTCTTAAAGTATGCACCATTCGTTGGGGCCTAGATGTACGGGCGTCTACCTTTTTTGCTAGGCACTGCCGCCGAGACGTCCTAAACCTCCTTGCTCCTCCGGTTAGTGCTCATGCAGCTTCGCCGTCATTTGCTTCCGTTTGGCAGACTTGTCATACGAAAAGAATTCAAGGCCTGAAGGTGCAGCAACCAGTCAACCGCACAACAACACCGACGACTGCGACCTATGAAAGCGGTCAGCGGCCATCCATCGTTCCACTCCATTTGGATCCATCCTTGGTTGTTGCATACTGATACAGCACTACTACTGTACTTATGGTCCGCCCCGTGGCTTTACTGCAGTTTTCTGGATTGCTCACCCTGGCGGAATGGAATTTGCCTTCCGTGTGTAGCTGAACTCGTGTACCAACCAACGCAAAGCAGATGGTATGACACTGCGTGACTGCGCACCTTGCCTACTCCCTACATGAATATCCTACAGCACTTCCTCTAGCAGCTTTGTTGGAACCGTCCAAATGTTAACGGTAGAGCGAAGGTAAGACAGACGCTTAGGCCGGTAGTCGATGGCTTGCGGCGAGAGCGAGTCAGCCAAACACTCCAGGCCGGCGGCATCAAGTAAAGTAAGGTATTCCGTAAGGTAGTATGAGAGCATGATTAGGTAGTTACCACCGGTATTGAAGTGCAAGGATGGTGATTGGTTGTTCAGAGTTGCCATCAGTCATCCTTCATCATAGAATAATCGGATCTGGATCCTTCGTGTCCCCCCCCAAGCAATTTTGCATCGCACCACACACCACACACCACACAACAGCAGGGCGATTTCTAGCCCACTCCGCACAGAGAACACTTTACACTGACACGACTGCTGATAAATCGGACACGACACTTATCGATCGCAAATCGCAACACGGATCCGGAACGGTAGTCTCTCATGTGCCTTCGTCTTTGACTCCCTCTGTGCCCGTTTCCCGACCCCCACCTCTTCTTCTTTGCTGGCTTCCTGATCTCGGATATCATGATGATCCTCGACCAATCAAGACCCAAGACCATGTCGTAGTCATCCCCCCCTTCCCCTCTTCCTGATTTGCTCCTGGACTCTTTTGGCGGCGGCAGTAAAAAGCAGAAACCCACGACCCACGACTACCTATCACACTAGTCCCTTATGCTCTTTTGAACGCTACTAGTACCACTCCCCAACCAACCCCCCCCGTAAGATAAACCATACCAAGCCCTTACCTTTTCACCTGATCCATCACACCGCCCAACAAGGCTCCCGGAAAACACAGAAGGGGGCTTGCTTCGTTGATTCCATCCGTCTCTCTTACGGACAATCCTTCAAAGTCATCTCGTTCGCGGCACACGGCCTTCGGTACACAAACCCGTGTTATTGGGTCTGATACATGCCTCTATGCTGGCCCTTGCTACCTTGTAAGGTGCATGCAAGTCCGACTATCCACTATTCACTTAACCCTCCCTGACCAAAAAAAAACACCTTTTGACGCTCCGCTGGGCTCTGACGCTACGCTACTACTTTGTCTTATTGAAGCTTTCCATTCAGAAACCGGAACCCGAACTATTGTCAAACATTGGTCCAAGACACACAACATACCTAGCGATCAGCCTCTGGGAAAACAACATGCTTGCCTGATGAGCAACACATCCTTCCAACTCACATTCCCTAGCACAAATTGTGTTTCGTGTCTCCTTACTATCGGCATGCAAATCCCTAAATTACTTTAGGGGCTCCCCTACCTACGCTAGGTCAATTCATATTGACCCTTCCCTAACTCACTTCCTATTCATCGCTAGTTCGCAAAGGCTTCTGTTCTGTGGTCAATCACGGTTGATAGCCACACCTGCTATCATCTCTTGTCATTCCTCAATATTCCTTTAACTCTCGGGCTTATCTCCACAGTCATCACGGCTCCCTTGGAATGGGCCCTTGACATGGCTGTGGTCAGACTACGATCTTCACCTGGCTAATGACTACTGAATTAGAATAATCGTCTACCGTCAGACTCAAGTCCGCCTCTTTCAACACTCAACCGTCGGGCCGGCCCCAGATCCCAGGGCCTTCCGCTTGTACCGGTCCTCAATGGTCGATGTTTTGCTCCCCTTCTCAATGCCTTCAGCGATAGCGGCAGGCCAGTACATGTTGGGTCCTCCACTACCTTCGTTGTCACAAGGTCGGAATATTGCCAAAAGGTGGGACAGAGACACGTCCACACATGCACACACAGTGAGGGGTCGGGAACAGAACGCTCTTCCCCAACAGCTCCGAGGCCCGGTTGCTAAGACTCGACACGGTCTCAAGACGCCCCCAGAAGACATGAATGGTAGCAATGCCAATCCTCTACTGGTACCGTTTGACGGACTGCAGTACAAGAGTGTTCCCGTCATAGGATCGAGCACTGCTTCATACCACACCAATCTAGGCATTCATGCCAACACAAGGTACACTAGCAAACCGCAGCCATTCTACGACTCATACCACTCAGCACAACGGTCACAAAGCCCGGTGTCAAGGGGTGAGAGTATCGGATCACGAGAGCAACCTGCCCGTCGACGGGCCTCCAGTGATGGCAACTCCATAGTTTCATACCTTCAGATACCTCCCTCGATCAACAACAGCAAAGGAAGTTTGGCTGAATTCGCAGCTCAGGTAAGATCATCAATTTGAAGTTCAACTGCAGCAGGACTAAGACAGGATAGATCACATGCCTCTTCTGGTTTGAGTCTTCGTTTACTCTTCATTTTGTCGAAGAATCCAAAACAACACCTGTACCAATGGCACCGCTTGTACCTGAGGCGATGCCTTCGATAGGATTTCGGAAATGGGTAACAACTATTCTCTCGACCACGCAGGTTACACAGAACGTCATCCTGTTGGCTTTGATGTTTATCTACCGACTCAAAAGATTAAATCCGGGAGTGAAAGGCAAAGTTGGCAGCGAATTCAGGCTGCTGACAGTGGCGTTGATGCTCGGCAATAAATTCCTCGATGACAATACGTACACCAATAAGACATGGGCGGAAGTCTCAGGAATATCTGTCCAAGAAATCCACATAATGGAGGTTGAATTTCTGAGCAATATGAGATACACGCTCTACGCATCCGAGACGGAATGGAATAGATGGCATGTCAAATTGGGCAAATTCGGGAATTATTTTGACCGAGCTTCTCACACTTCACCTGAAGCCCAATCGAGGATTCTCGGTCCACCATCATCGACACCTGTCAATCCTCCGAACCTCCCATCTCCACCATCATCGACACACACTTCTCCACCATTTTCGACAAACCGATCTTTCAGCAACCTAGCACCTCCCCACCCGCTATCTATGCCGCCATATCTCAATCTGTCTGTGCCATCGCCGATGGCATCCATTTCAGAAAGTCTCAAGAGCCATACGAGGAAGAGAAGCCGTGAAGATAATGGCATAGATCCTCCCGCGAAGAGAGCAGCCACTTCTCTGGCTCCTTCAGCAAATTCTGGCACGACATTGACTCCCTCCACGTTGAACAGTATCACCCCAGCGATGCCGAGGTTGCCGATGCCCAATCTTTCCTTGTCGACTGGTAATCACAACGGTAGCCACAATGGGTCCTCTCCGGCTCAGTTGCCACTGCCTACTGGACGGGCAATGTCGATGGCATTTCCTGGAAATAACCGGTGGCCGCAGAATGGAATGCTGCCGTCTTTCCCGCACCCGACGTCAACTTGTCACCACCCCAGCACTACTTCTCTCCCACCTGCGAATGATTGGTCAAACAGACAATCCGGTTATGCTGGGGCCTCTGCAACTCCGTCGCCAACATCGTACAGCTTCCCTCAATCAGCACATACGCCCAACCATCTCTCGCCTCTCAATTTCCCCGCTACACGAACATCTCCTTACAAGCCGGTGCGAGGCGTAAACACGTTACTTGTCCCGCCTCCATCGGCATCCATGCACAACCCGAGCTTAAATCTTGGATACGATCAGATGCAATACCAACCTCTGGGCAAACCGATCAGCGAGCGAAGGGCCGGAGTTTTACCGTATACGCATCACGATACCTGGGCGCAGAATCAATATCAGATGCCACCCTATCAGCCCCCACCAAAATTTCCCCTTTGAGCAACTATGTTTCCTGCGCTTTAGCGTTTCCGAACAGTGATTAGAATTTCTCCTCGATGCATTTTAGCGCAACATTAGCATTGCTAGGCGCTTTGAATCTGAAGGTTGGCGCTTCTATAACAGTAGGCTCTGTATACCATTAGAGCAGTTTTGGTGGACCGGAACGAAATTCACTGGGAGCTAGAAAGTTTGTACATAAACACCATTGAGCATGTGAAAGACTCATGCAGCGAGCCAGCACCTGGAAGCAATTGCTCATTTCGCTCTAGGAAACAAAACCATGTGGTAACCAGAACCTCGGTTTGTGAGGCATCAATTATTGAGAGCGTTTTATGGATCTGAGGCATATAGCCCTTGCCCTATGTATCAATTTAGGGGAAAGGTACTAGTCCGAGATTGGGAATAGGTCACAATAGGTCACGTGGTTTAATCTAACCCTAATCTTCATCCATCATCAATCCCTGTCTGTTAAGAGCTGAACCTGAGCCCGAAGGACCGTCTCATCCAAAGTCCGGATAGCTCCTCTGGATTCCATGATCTTGCGCAAACTATGCATAAGCAAGTTACAGGATGCACAAGACCTTGCTTCTATGCTTTATCCATGGCTTCAAGGTATTCTAGCTCCCCACAATCTCTCTCGAACTCGAACCCCACTGACCAGCACGAAGGGAGGGGATGATACCTTTGGCGGCTTCCCGGAGCATCTCAGAGCTCTGGTCAGCCATGCCCTCCCGAAGATCTCGGTCAAAGCGGTAACGTATCCGAAATTTGAGACCCGCGGCGATTTGTATGAGTGCGTTGGAAGGTTTAGGGAATGGTGAGCAGCCGGTCCCTGCCCTAAGGCTGTGCATAGCAGATCTGCTTAGCACATTGGAAATGCTAAAGTCTAATGATTCAGGCTTCAGAATGTAGTCATCGATCTTGAAGTCTCCGCCTCCTCGCCCTCCCCTACTATTGACCCTTCTGTCCGTACCATTCTAGTGGGACACAGCATGGGCGGTATAGTGGCAGCAGAAACCCTCCTCTCCATACTGTCCGATAATCCAATCCCTCCTCCCCCTCATACTCCACCTCCTTCCACCGCCGCTCATACCATTCCGCTCCCTTCCGCTGCCCCTCTCGAACAGCCTAGAGACAACGAATCTCTAACCTTCATGTTCCCATACATCCAAGGCATCCTTGCTTTCGACACCCCCTACCTTGGTATCAGCCCTAGCGTCATCGCCCACGGCGCTGAGACCCATCTCAAAACAGCTTCGACAGCTTACAGCACCTTTTCCGAAATCGCTTCCGTGTTCGGATACGGCGCATCCTCAAAGTCTCCCACTCAGGCCTCGCGGCCCGGACCACAGAAGCTCATCAAAGAGCCACCTGCTTATATGTCTGCCTCAACCACCGAAGATGCAGCTGCGATACCTGTGTGGCAAAAGTGGGGGAAATATGCCATGTTTGCCGGTGCCGCTGGTGCAGTTGCTGCAGGCGGCGCGGCCGTCTACGCAAAAAGAGATCAAATAACAGAGGGCTGGACTTGGATAGGCTCACACCTTGAATTCGTAGGTTGCCTCATGCGAGGGGAGGAACTCAAGACTCGCCTGGCCAAGATTACGAATTTGCGAGAAGACAAAGGCATTGGGTTCACGGATCTCGTTACCGTGCTTGCGCCGAAACAACGCGCTGGGCAGGTGGTGAGTGGGACCGGGGGCATGCTGGAGATTACGACCGGGGAGGAAAGGACGTTTTGCACTTTACCGAAGAGGGAGAAGAACAAAGACTGCTTCGAGAAAACCGTGAATGCAAAAGTAGGCGATGAGATGGCGGCGCACATGACCATGTTCTTTCCCCGCGAGAATTCTGGTTACTACGGTATGAGCGAACGGGCTAAAGAGCTGGTTGTTGCGTGGGTGGACGAGGCGTGGTATCAAGGAAGCGAGAGCACTGGAGATAAGAGCCTGATGATTGAAGACGAAGCCGCGTGGGGCGGGGTTGAGGAGATGGGAAAGGGGGAAGGGGAGGGGATAAGAGGGGATGCGGGATTTGGGGGTGTGGAGCAGGGACGGAAGGAAGATGAGGATATGGACATGGAAGATGTGGCACTGGGAGGGGAGAAACCTGTGATTGTTAACTGAGGATGAGGGAATTGTGCTATTTGACATTAGACGACTTAGACTGTGTGACGACTAAGGTCGTGAAAAAAGCGGAGGCTGATACTACGAGGGATGACGAACGACACTCCAGTCTGAGGGCATAGGGAAGGGAGGGAGGAGGAGAATACGGAGGATGAGGCATTGCGAGGGGAGACGCCTAAGATTTTCGACCGAGGGTTAGAAAGAATGGCCTTCAACCTCAAACAACAGGAAATCATCGCGGAGGCTACGTATGGCGGTTTCAGCGACGACAAAGCGGATCCAGAGGATAAGAGGAGGTTGTATCGAACCACCCAAGCGAACCGGTTTCACCATTGCCCGAAAACAACCACCTCCTCACCTCCTCACCTCCTCACACTACACTATCACCTTTCCCCCTGCAGCCTCTCCCCAATACCCAACACTAAACACAAAATCAGGCCAACAACACGTCTGGCCCGAGTGCCGAGAAAAACAAAAGACAGGCTTGCAACAGAAAGATAGGGACTCGGATAGACATCTATAGAATAGAGAAGGAGGCGTGGCTGGCAGGAGTAGAAGAGGAAACAGAGCAAGGCGCGCTTAGATACACATACTTGGGGCATACATGTATATATAGTTTCCCCGAACTAAGTGCAATACGTGACCGAGGGGTGCCACCGCTTTGCTCCCGTGCTAAAGCCTAATTTGTCCCTTTGCTCCCTCTCTGCTCTCCCCTGCTCCCTCGTTGCTCCCCCTTGCTCCATCGCTGCTCCCTCTCCCTTTCCCGAACGGAAATTCGGGGGAAGCATAATGTACGAGGTATATATGTAATAGTCGGCGTGAATGACTAATAATTGCATGATTCTGTTGTCCCTTCTTATTTTTATTGTCACTGTATTGTTGAGACATGAAAGCCGTCTCAAGAGAACCAAAACAAAATCCCTAAAAGCGCGGGTACAATCTGCTATATATTCACTCATCTTCATCGTAGTATTCTTTCGCATCGTCGTCAAAATGGTCCTAAGTTGTTCGACTCTTGAAAAAGGCCAAGTAAAGTCATTCTCTCAGCTTCATCATTCTTCACTGAGTCAACATAGTAAAAGTAAGATTTAGACTTGAAAATCATAATCTTTGACTCTTTGCTTCTTTCATTCTTTCATGCGCTTTTTCTATTTAAATCAAGACAAACTGTCAATAATATTTAATCATTTTCTTAACTTATATTATAAATGTGCTTGAATTGAATGAAGTCTTCTAATAATAAAGTTCTATGAGTTTATTTACTGATCGTGTCTAGAAATTCAATCTATAATATCGTGAGTGAAATGTTTGGTTCAATAAAGATAGCTAGAAGTCTAGAACTAAGACTTTAAGAATACAGAAGTAAGAACATACAAAGAATCAAGAGCTGCAGCTATCTGTCGACGTTCTCGAGTAATCGTACATCATGTCAACGGCTAACTTTGTGATGCATTCAACCTTTACTCATTCTCGATCTCTTGGAATTCTCCGCGTCCGCCTTACTTGCTTTGCTCGCGCTCCGTTGACACGCAGCTACTTTCAGCGAAGGTTGTCAGGCTTCCTGACGCCTTTGAATCTTCCGCATCCCAGGCACACGACTCGTTCTCTTACTACGACTGCACGTGTGCGCCCTGCGATGGCCCAAAGATCCGAGGAAGACCTCCACCGGTATTGTCTGGGCGGCTATCATCCTGTGCATCTTGGAGACTTTTTCAACGACAGATACACGGTCGTACGAAAGCTTGGGTATGGTCAATACTCTACGGTATGGCTTGCACGAGATACAAAGTAAGCGTTCGGTCCTGTCAGCTCACAATATGAACACATGTGTCTAATGTTGTCGAGGGTGAATCGTCACGTTGCATTGAAGATATTGACCGCCGAATCATACGGAGGAGAAAAAGACATATATGAACTAAGCATTTTGCGGCATATCAAGACTGCCAATCCAGATCATCCTGGCTACAATCATGTGATTCGCCTACTTGACGAGTTTCGACATGCAGGACCTCATGGTATCCATATCTGCTTGGTTTTTGAGGTGATGGGCGAGGACCTTGTTGCACTAGTACGCCGATACTGCGACAAGAAGCTACCTGTCTACCTGGTGAAGCAGGTCGCCAGACAGCTTTTACTGGGGCTAGACTATCTACATCGTTCATGCAAGATCGTGCATACGGGTCAGTAGTTTCACTTCACAAATTCTGCTTGCTTATCAAGTTATGTTGCTCTCTAGATATTCAACCGCGGAACATAATGATTCAACTTGACGATGTCGAATCTGTAATACAACATCGTCTAGAGTGGCGTCCTCATGAATCGAGTGACTTCGACGAAAATCGACGTTCTACGGCTTGTTACCTCAATTCCGAACCTCTAACCATCGAACTTCCGCACTCAACATCTGACATTAACATCAAGATCGTAGATTTTGGCGTTGGTATGTGAAGCTGATAGATACTAATCTTAAACGCTGAACAAGAGGCTAACATTTAATGACTGTCAAAGCCTCTTGGCTGAATAATCATCTGACTGAATTAATTCAGCCCCCTTCGCTTCGAGCACCAGAAGTCATACTTCGCGCCAATTGGGGCACTAGCGCTGACATATGGAACGCAGCGTGCGTGGTCAGTTCTTCGATAGTCAATACTGGTCTTTGATTCAATAGTAACTTCGAACAAATAGACTTTTGAGCTATTACAAGGCAGAGTGCTATTCAAAGGTCGGCCGGACCCGAATGGTGCATGAACGGCGGAAGAAGATCATCTGACTCAAATGATGGAGCTTTTCGGTCCTCTTCCCACGGATTTGCTAGCTGAAGGAAGATCTTCAGGCTCGTTTTTCGACAAAGACGGTATGCTGCAACTTCATCCCTTATCCCTGAGTGGTTACGCTGATTCAGCTGCTATCGCAATTCGTGTTCGTCAGGTAATATGCTACATATTCACCAAATTTATCCCTCTTCCCTTGAGCGAGTAATCAACTTCAGAAGGAACCAGACTCTTTCTGATGACGAAGTACCAAAGTTCAAGTCTTTCCTTCAGTCTATGCTGCAGTATCGACCAGAGAATCGAAAGAGTGCTGGAGAAGCAGCGATGGACCCGTGGCTCCAGAGCTAACAATGAGCCGACGGTTTAGTACCCAGCCCCCCCGATGCACCGTGCCAACTTGAAGCACTCTGTGTCCGTGAAGTACTGTGGAAAGGCATCTCTCGTCTGCAGACGCTTTGGAATCTCTGTCGACAACGCAGCGTCTGTGGACAGATATGCCCGCACAAAGCGTGTTCGAAGAGTGGATTGGCGTTCTGCTATATTTGATGTAGGTAAAATCGCCCTTGGAATCTCAATGGCTGCCATCGACTTGTACCACGCACTTTTCTACGCTTTATTTCTGGCAGTTAATTCTTCTCGCTACTAGCAGAACTGGAAAACGCTTCTTCAGCCACAGGGTGACCTTTTTGGCATCCCAAAATCTGCCCACAGTTTACCCGCCTCAGTCTCAAGGGGATTCTTAGAAATATGGCGGTTAAGCCGAGGAAAGGGGTTGACTTGTGCGATTTGATCGGCAATCGGCGGAGTGTTTAGGTTCATTAATGACTGAAATGCCCTACAAGAAGACTGTCAATATTTGCGGGTGACCATGGGCCGTCAGAGACATGCGTCCTCAAGCTTGAGATGTGCGGTTGATTGGCACTGTCAAGGAACTGGGAAAGAGCTAATATTGAGATTGTTTGGCTTTCCTTTGTCTCCATCAAATGTCCGCACGCCGTCGCAGCTGTTGAAGAAGCGTTCGGTATTAATTAATACGATTCATTAGACTACATAGGATCATCGCGTTCCGTTCTAGCCATTTCTGAAAGTTGAGGGCAGCATTCAGAGTCCGGCCAATTTGCAGAGAATGAAGGCGTATGTTTAGAAGGATTATGGAGAGAGTCATCAGCAAAGTCGGAGAAAAGCGCTCTCACTCGATTATACTGTAGATGTGTTTTGCGGTTTGGAAGATTTGAGTCTATGTACTGTATGTACTGTATGTTGTAGGTAAACCCGATAATAAGTGCGATAAGCATCGATAATCAATCAATAGGCGAAAAAAAAATAAGAAAATGTGGCCTTTGATCTAAGATGATGGGGACATACAAATTGAAGCAAAAAATTTGTCTAGCACTGAGACTTGAAATATCAGATGCGGAAGTCGAAGGCCCTAAAAAGTAGTCGTTGTGATGCTATGAGAAGCGCTACACCATAGAATGTGTTATTTTGGTATTGCTGACCATGCATTGCACTCATCGGGATAGATAGGTTTTAGCTATGTAGAGAGCCTGTAGTGAGAATATATCTGGTCCAGGGACTTCGAACTTGCTCCCACTGCGATCACGAAACAGGCCTGAATCTCCTCGCACAACATGCAATCTATATTATAATAGAGCAAGGTGCGAAGAGAGAGCGTCGACGCGACGCAACTAAGCTTTATCGAGCGTCTGAATTTTGCCGACAGCATTGTTTAAAATTTCGGTGAATTCCTCGCATCCTCGGGGATTATCAAAACGGCAGCCTCAGTATGAAAGCCGAATGCCCTTCTCCAATCTTTGATAGACTTCCGTTCCGCCTCGCTTGCAGTTGCAGCTTGCCATTTGAAAGCATTTTCTTTCCTAATAGCGCCTTTAGCTGCACCTGGTGTGGTGTCGGGTATCATCTTGGTTATGTCGCTAAGGTCGAAGTAGAATCCAACATTCTTGAGTTCTGTTGACTCGGCGAGGTAGATTACAGGTTTGCCAAGTTTAGCTGTCGGGTAAGTGAATTTCTGGGCTACCTTTTCGATGTTCTACGGCTTAGTCATGAAAGAGACTGCACGGTCCATCTTTCGCAGCTTTTTTTAAATTAGACATGGTTGCTATAACCCTAAAGACCTGAGATTTTAAAGTCAGACTACATGAATAGAAGGAATGGTGGAGAGCTTACTTACCTGTTGCTGGTATCCCTTGAGGATTCGGGGTTGAAATAAAGGCTTGGTTTTTAACCTCTGCTTAGGCGGTTGACTGTCAGGAGCAGCATAGAATGTATTGAATAACACTATCAAAACTGCAGAAGGAAGCTATGCGGCTCTGCAGCAGATACCTTATCTGCATACATGATTTGTGCGGGGGCTAGCCCGATCGGGTTAGCGCCGCCCTGCGATTTCACCTGCCCAGGCCTGGGAGATCAACCAATCAGAGCGCAAGGATTTGGCTCTGCTCGCAGCCCGTTCAACGCTTCCTTTATTGCTCCATTGCTCCATGATTGCGCAATGCAGTGATTAGTACAATGATTGCTTGTTCGAAGCACGGCCGTGACACAGGGCCGCTTGAAAGGGAGTAGCGAGGGAGCAAGGGGGCGTAATAAGGAAGCACCGGGGGAGCACGAGGGATAGGGGAGTGCCTGGCACGAGGAAGTCACGTTCCCAAGGCCTTGCTTTACGAAGTGCTATTGATTTGCGACTTCACCCATGGTCCGATCCCTCCTGCCGCAATGATCTCCTGGATATTGGGGGACAGCTCGCCGACTTTCATGTTCCACTCAGGCTGATCGGGTCCTTCGTTGATTTCGACCATGTTCCGCCGCACATCCCAAGTTAACGACCAGCCGGTGCGCCGCGTGGGTAAAGACTCTGGAAAGCGTGTACGTAGCCGTTTGACAAGTTCAGGTAGCTCCAGCGTCGGCAGCGCATTGTTGATACTGTTCCGGGCGAAGATACTACTGAAACTGCCAGCCACTACCAGCGGGATGGCACAGGCCGCGATCGCCGTAGCGGCTTGCTCGCGACTGCTGCCGCAGCCAAAGCCGAAACCCGAAACTAGAATATCTCCTGCTGTAGCCGTCGACGTGAACGTGGGATCGTAGTTCTGCATGCATGCTTCGGCCATCTGCTTTGTTGTTGTGTTATCCTGATATGTTAGCCGTCCAGGGTAGATCCCGTCCGTGTTAATTGCGTCCGCATCACAAAAGAGAATCTCGCCAGTGATGCGCTCAGGAAAGTCGGGGTGCACATATACTGATGTGGAGGGATTCGCCTCGGTCTCGTGCTCAGCAGTCTCAATCAGACCATCCAGCTGGCTGGCGAAGCCGTCTAGTGTGGTCTCCATCGGGGCACGATGATCCTGTTCGGCGGTACCGTCGCCTTCACCACACTCGACGCCCATCCAACTGTAGGGGTTTTCACAGTGACTAGTGATCCGGCCATGCAAAGCACTAGCGGCCACCACTGCCGGACTGGCGAGATAGGCATGAGCATCGACCGAGCCCATGCGGCCTTTGAAATTGCGATTGCTGGCACTGATGCCAACCTCGCCCTCCTCAAGGAGCCCCACTCCCAATCCAATGCAGGTGGCACAGCCAGCGGGCAGCGGCTGTGCACCGGCCGCAAGCAGGGTCTGCCAATCTCCGCGCGTTTCAGCTTCCCACTGCTCCACCTGTGAAGCCGCCGCCATATAGAGCTGGACTCCCTCAGCAACGCGGGGAGTCTGACCTTTATCCGCGGCGCGCCGAAACACTTGGGCGGCCGCCGCTAGGTCGGAGGCGCGCGAATTGGTGCACGACACGAGGTAAGCCTTGTCGATTGAGATGGTGGGGAGCTCGTGGAGGGGCGTCGCGACCTTGACCGAATTGGGGCCGGACACATAGGGGGCTACCGTCGAAAGATTTAGATAGAACCGCTTCGCATAGCGAGCTCCAGGATCGGCGCGTAGTATGTTGCTAAAGGACGCCTCGAGTCTCTGTTTAGATAATCTTCCGGTTGTGCTCGGAAGTTCCGGATTCTGTGCGGCTCGCGCAATCTTCTCCTCGAGCCAACGGCGCAAAACCGCGTCCATCGGGAATAGAGCGGTATTACTACCCCACTCTGTTGTCATATTAGCAATAGTTAACCGGTCATCGATCGTGAGGCTTTGCATCGCTTCGTCGGAGCCTGTAAATTCGATGGCATGGTTCAGCACTTGGTCTTGGTTAAGCAACCCACACAGCGCCACAATCACATCCTTCCCCGTTGCGCCAGGAGGTAGCGAACCGGTGAGTGTCATTTTAGCGATAGGGGGGATTTTCCACCATGTGCGACCAGTGGCAAAAATGCTTGAGGCATCGGAACGGACCAGGGCTGTCGATAGGCAGGCCACCCCACCATACATATTCGCATGGCTGTCCGAAGCCACCGCCAGGGTATTCGGCCAGGCATAGCCTTCTTCCACCATGATCTGGTGCCCGATGCCCCGTCCAGCGGGATAGAAGTGGATCCCGTGCTGCTTAGCGAATGCCTCAATCTGCCGATATTTTTTGAGGTTGGACTCGCTGATGTTCTGAACATCGTGGTCAAGGGCCATAACAAGCTGCTGCGGGCGGTGAATCTGAGTGGCTCCCATAGACATGTAGCGAAGTATGATTGGCCATGAATTGTCGTGGGTCATGCAATATTCTGGTGCTAGAGAGATGTAGTCGCCGCTCTGGACGAGCTTCCCTTCGGGGAGACCGACGGCGTAGCGTTGGACTATCTTTTCTGTCAAGGTCTGCGGCGTTGCCTTCTTAGAAGTCAATAAAGTAGACGAAAGGTCCTTCCGCTCCGAAATAGTATCGGCTCGAGCGTGAGTTGTTGAGCTCAGCGAACGAGATTGTGCGTATGTAGAGACTGATCGAGTCGCGGGAGGGCACGGAGACCGGTTGATGATGCATCTCCAAACCTTCGAGAGTCAGAGCCGACGAGGGGATCAGCAGAGGAAGCTTCACTTACCGGTCTCCACATCATGGTGTGTAGATTGAGAGACCCAACCGCTCTCAGGGGTGACGTCGAATACAGTGCCAGTGTGCGCTCACGAAAAGAACAGCTCTCCGCGCAACGTCAATTTCTAAGAAGATTTTCTACGCCCAAAATGGGTTTAGCATCGGATTTAACGTCGGCAGAGAATCGCGGCATCCGCTGACACTTATGCTCCTTGGAGGGCTTACTAAGTAGCGGAAGATTGCTCAATCAAGATGCAGGATGTTGACCATTCAAGTCATTGCCAGAACACATGCAGGGTTTTGCTGTCTTGTGGTACGTGTATGTCGTGCGTAGACACAAGTTCATTCAGAGGAGGATGTGTGAAGATGCAGATTGGAAGAGACGGGGGAACCCAATGAAGCCTTGGTGCCACGCTGGGATACAACCTACCTAACCTGCTTCCCATTCTTTCCTTCCCTTCCCTTCCTTTCCACCCAACCCCCCTCCCTTCTCCACCACCATTTCTCACTCCAGCCCCGCCGGTTTCCCCTCAATTGCCGCCCCCCCTTCCCCTTTTGCGCTCGTGACAGTCCTCCTCAGAACCTCGCCCGCCCCTTTTCCACCCTTACGTCCAAAGCAGGGAAGTAGTTGGTTCTATGGATCTTGACTATGAAGGGGGATATATATATACACACAGTTCGGAATCTTCCTAACCCAGCACCCCCCCCAATCCCCTCCCTCTTCACCGGTCTCCGCACCCACTCACGCCCCATCCATCCCCTCAATCATCCCCCGATTCAGCCCAATCTCCGAGAGAATCTCCCCCGCCCCCTTCTCAACCAACAGCCTCGCAACCTCCCACCCGCACTCCTCAGCCTCCTCATCACTACCAACGTGCTGACTCCGCTCCGCCTCGACGCAGGCGGTGCCGTCAAGGGAGACGACGGTGGCGCGGAGGTGGAGGAGGCCGGGGCCTGGGTCCTCGTGGTTTCGGGTTTGCGGGTTTTGATTTTGATGTTGATGTTCTGCGCTGGTGGGATCAGGAGCAGGAAGATCCTCCCACTCCGTCTCCACACCCACCGGGACGCTGCACCCGCCCTCCACCGTCCTGAGCAAGCTCCGCTCAGCCACACACTCCCACCCCACCCGCCTCACCCTTACCCCCTGCCCCGCCATTAACCCCTCCACCCACTCATCCTCCTCCCGCACCTCCACCCCCACCGCCCCTTGCCCCACCGCGCGCATCATGCCTTCTGCCCGTCCGATCCAGCTCGAGATCCGCTCTTGTAAGCCCAGGCGCATCACGCCCGCGCCGGCCAGGATCAGGCAGTCGAAGTTCAGAGCTGGGTCGTCGAGTTTGCGCAGCCGGGTGCCGATATTGCCACGGACGTCGGCGAGAACGAGGGAGGGGTAGCGCCGGCGGATCATGGCTGCGCGGCGCACACTCGAGGTGCCGACGACGCTGCCGGGGGGGAGCTCCGCTACTGTTGTGGCTCCGCCCGGACGTCCAGCGCGCATAACGACGACATCGCCGGGGCTGCCTCGCGGGCCGACGGCAGAGACTTTGCAGCCCTTGGGCAGTTTTGTAGGCACGTCTTTTAAGCTGTGCACGATGCAGTCGATGTCGCCGCGCAGAAGGAGGACCTCCAATTCTTCGGTCCAGAGGGATTTGCCGGTTTGGGCGAGGGTGTGTAGGGGGGTGGTTTGGATCTGGTCGCCTGTGGTGGTGGTGGGGTGGATGGCGTAGGGGGTGTGGGGGGAGGAGGAGTAGAGGAGGGTGGTAAAGAGCGTTGTTTGGGCGAGGGCGAGGGCGGAGGCGCGGGTGCCGATGTGGAGGGTGCGGGGGGCGGAGGATGTGGTTGTAGTGGGGGGTTGGAGGTTGGAGGGAGTTTCAGAGGGTTCGGGGAGAGCTGTTGCGGATGCGGGGTAAGGATTGGGGCCAGAGTTCAATTGAGGCGAGGCGGAGGAGCTCATGGTGGGATATGGGTTAGAGGAGGGACAGGAGAAGAGAAGGGAAAGGTAGGGAAATAAATTGTGAGAAGGGATTTTTACGTTTAGAATTGGTGTGAGTTGGAGTAGATGGAGGAATCTCGGATATATTTTGTAAAAAAGATATAGAATACATCAATACAAGAGGTAGACCATCTCAGCAAGCAATTGTCATGCGATTTAAACGCACATCGACAGTCATCACTTGGTAGAGTAATTCAACCAATCCCTGAGACGTCTGCAGAGGCCATTCATGGTACATCGTTCCAAAGTTCTAAAAGCCAGTTAGGCAGACAAGCTTTAACGTCAAACGTTGTTGAAATCTTCACACAAACGCTGGTTCTGAAGAATAATCTGTAAACTGCATTTATATGTACAAATTCAAGACAGGCACATAGTATCAATCAGATACTTTTTCAAAGCCAAGCCCATTTGATATCCCAGATGTAATCAACCAACGCATCCCGCTTACGACAATCCATCCTAGAATCCTCAGCCGTCGATGCAAAACGTAGAATCATCAATGGTCATCAATGTTCATCCCAGGTCATTGAGCGACCGCCTGACTGGGGGGCAGCCAAGTCCTCCTCTCATCCATACTCCTGCTAACCCTCCCGCCAGGGGTAAGAGGGAGCTGCATTCGTGACCTCGTCATGCCATCATCTTCGTCATCGCCATAGGCATCTGTGAATCTCGCAAAATAATCGGCATACCCACGGCTCGGATCACCAGCCACAATGCTGTCGTATTGTGGTGGTGGAGTCAGCATTGGAGGTGGAGGTTCTTCGTCTTCGAATGCGGGAGGGTTGAAAGATGGTTGGCGGAGTAGATGCATTGGTCTACTGTCGCCCGAGTTAGGGTTGTGCAAATGGGCAGCTTGTGGTCGAGTTAAACCGGCGGAAGGAAGAGGTGGAGGTTGTGAGATGATGTTGAGGCTGGAGGAAGATGAATCATTTCCGGTTTGAATATCGTTTAGTGTCGGTAGCAGTGATGAAGGAGAGTTCCGGCGCCTCAAAGCCCCAGGGCAACCGCATTCATAGTGCTCGGTCAGGAGAGTGGAAGATTCAGGGGACGTGTAGGCTGGAAGAGCAGTATTTGCTTGGGTTGCACGACACGATAAGATGTGAAATGGTGAATCAATAGAAATTTCGAAATGTCGACGTTTGGATGGATCAGCGGTGTCTGGTTTCGAGAGTCTCATTACGATCTTTAAGCAACGTCAGCATTGCGCAGCGAGCAATTACGACATCAAGAACATACCTTGATCCAATGATGCACCTGAATGGCGTGATAGGTGGTATCAAAATGGATTTTGTGACTCTTATCCCTCTCCTTCATTGAATGACAGCTTGGCAATTGCACACTGAATTCCATCTCTGTCGGGCCGATATTGTGCTCACCGTCCAAATTACCTAGGAGGTTGCCTGTGTCTCGAGGAACATTCTCATCCCCTGCTGCTGCGGCCGCTCGGCCATCATAGGATACTCCACCTCCCGACGTAATCCGCATGGAGCTACCGGGGTAGGCGCTCGTGCTTGGTCCGTCTGCTCTCTTCTCAAAGAGTTGAATTTTCCGTGTCGGTTCCAGTCGATGAACACGCTTGTTGCCTGTATAGTATTGGATATTCTCCGTCACGAAAACTTTGATTCGATGACATTGAACCTTAGCTAGCGGAGTGAGCTTGAAGGCTATTGGGACTTGTGCGCCAAGAGGAAAGGATTTGCCGGAAATGACAATGTCGTAATGCAGCTGGTCTTCCCAATTTCTGGAAATGGCAATAGGCTCTACCTGCTCCAGAGAACCTTCTGATGGCGCACGGATAAGAGTAACCTCTTTCGAGCCCAGAAGATTGGCCCGGAAGGCTCCAGCACGTTCCACAGTAGCTTCCAGGAAGTATTTGACATTGCCCAATTCAACATCGATTGTCTCCGGAAGCCGTGAGTCAATTGGAAGCTCGAAATTGTAGACGTAATGTCCAGGTGTAAACGTGCGATATCCCTTTTGAGCCACAGTAGATCCTCCATTCGCCGATTCCCCTTTGCCGAAACTACGAGACTGATTGACTTGTAGTGAGAGAAGCTTGGCTTCTTTTGCAGTTAGTTGGCCACTAACCGAGGATCTTTGCAATTGATCGACGACGGAGGTTGTAGACCCAGTGACTCCAAGCTCTCTAGTGGTAGACGAAGGACCTTTCAGAGGTTGCACCGAATCAGCTCCAGACCCATGCTCCGCTGATTGGAACTGTGCATTGAAGAATGGCCACGTATGATTCATAATACTTTCCTTGTCTTTGAACTCTGTCTTTTTGGGAGGGATGCCTTCGGGCCATTCGGTTTCTGCCCGGCCGCGGAAATTCAACGATATACTTTTGATCTTGGCACTTTTGGATACCCGTAGATGCAGGTTGCCTCTTAACATGGTTGTTGTTCGATCTCCCAAATCGGTCTGGTCAAAGCCTTGGAGAAAGAGAACTGGCTCGGCCAGAGCTATGGATAGAGATACGCCATTCCCGGATGCGAGGGTCTTCTCCTCCCCACTGACACCTCCGATACCCGAAATGCTCGTACTACTTGCTATCGATGCCGGCCGGGGGTTGCCCACCAATGATGGCCTATGCACCATACCGCTAATTGGTCCGCTTGGTATAGAATTACCCCCAGCATGTCCATTCCTAACTCCTTCCCCAACCGCCATCCCAGCGGTACGCCGCGGCTCTGGAGGATTGGCGGCTCTCGTAGGGTCTGTGGGAGGATCGGCCGGCGTGGCAGAATGTGAGGAGGTGACGAAGCGGTAGAGACGTTTTGCGTTCTCCCTGGAATTCGCCAGCTTTTCGGTTATAAGTCTTCTCCTTGTAGGTAAACGTAATCGAGAGCTCGTGGAGCTATCTGGTCGTACTCGGGTAATGCGGAACGTATGAGGGCGGCAGGTTCTGGGTTGAAAGAAGCCAGACGGGAGAAGTGGAAGGACGAAGTGATTTGTTGGAAGGTAGAACAATCGACCTGTGCGAGATTTGATCTCTAAATAATCAGCTACATCCGTGTTTGGAGGTAAGCACACGGCCATGGTCAGAGAAGATGGAATCGCTAGACGGGGCGCTCTGATATCGAAGCTCGGTAGTACACAAGAAACCAAATAGGTACTTAGGGCCCACGGGGGCGGAATGCAAGCAGGGCAAGCGTACAGATCAAGATCTAACAGAAAGAGCGATTTCGGCGACTTACAGTGTGTAGTATGTAAGGGGTGTCAACTTGGAAGGGACAATCTGCACGGAAGATTTCTAGGACGGGTGTGGATTGGATTTGAGCTGTCTGAGGGATGATCCCGAGGTAGAATATGGAGTACACGCCTTGGCCCAGCTGGCTTTTGATAAGTTTTCCAGTCTTGATCGCTAAGACAGGTTGGGTTGATATGCAGAGGATTATATCTTTGGGATATCTTGAATGCTTTGTCTCTCACGGATGTGCGGGATGGTTTAAGGTACTCGATCGTCATGCTACCTTAGAGGCGCGTGCTGGTTATTCCAAGGCACAAGTCACTCTCAGCGGTCTGTGGTTGAGCATGAAACAATGTGTGCAAAGGACAAAGCTGTTTTGAATGGTTGGATTATTTGAAGGCAAAGAAACAACGCACGCTTCCTCCGCATGAGCCGTCAAGCAGCATGATTGCATCGCGGTACTTTACCTACTACGAGGTACACGCGTCGGGAGTATGTACTACGTACGCTCCGTACTCTGTAGTGGATTCTAAGAGGGTGAGAGGGTCTGGTGCATGAGGTCAATCGTCAACCGCTACTCGGCCCGCGGCAGCTTCAAGTTCTAGAGGCTCCGCCAAGTATCATTCTCCAATTCTCTAGTATCTTAGACCAAGTACGTTGAAATTGATCCGGGATCTCCTGGCAGAACATGCACGAGAGAGAAGGAATCAAGGAATCGACTATTCTATTCCGCTGTTGTGCCACTTGTGCCGAACTGCCACCAAACCAATCACATGTGACGTCCGAGAACGGGCAAGGTACAGAACAGTACCTTGAGCGAACTGAGCAATGGAAAAAGGGTAGGTGTTGTTATGTCTTGACTTGTGTACTCATTGGATCCTGATCTTGGAGAGAGTACGGAGGATAAATCGATTAGGATAAGGTCACGTGATATAGTCTTTAGCGTAAAAGCCTCGAACGCGACAAGGCGCTTCCCCACAATGATGTATTCCACCACCGCGTCGTCGCAAGCATAAACACATGCCAGACATATGGCTGACAATGGGGAGCACGGTGAGTCCAGGCCCATCTAATTACTCTCTTCTCTACTCTTCTTGATACTAATGCCGTGGTAGCTAGGGCCCAGTCCCCGCTCCTGGGTGTGGTGCTCTGCTGCACGTCCATTCTCCCCGAAGAGCGTGTGAGTGGCCCCCCCCCCCCCCATTGGACTACGGTGGAGTGCCATGTGGACTGTCTGGCTTGCGCGGAGTTGGCTGACATTCGTAAACCTTGAGAGCAGTCAGAAATCGCAGCAATCGCCTCGCAGATGGGCGCTATTCACAAACTTGACCTGACTTCTGACGTGACGCATCTACTCGTGGGGGGCACAGACACACCAAAATACAAGTTTGTGGCCAAAGAGAGGCCCGATGTCAAATGTCTACTACCAACCTGGATAGAAGCTGTCCGCAAATCTTGGCTGGAGGGAGGCGAGACTGAAGTGGAGGCACTTGAGATCAAGTACCAGTTGCCGACGTTTACAGACCTTAGGATCTGTGTCACCGGCTTTGACGACTGTACGTTGCTATCCGACTGTGGATTACGACTTGGAACGCTGACTTTAAGGTTATAGTGGCTTACCGGAAAGAGCTCGAAGTCCTGATCAACGCAAATGGAGGCGAATATAGAGGAAACCTGACGAAAGATGTCACCCACCTCGTCGCCAAGGTACCAACCGGAAATAAATATGTCTATGCGGGGCACTGGGGAGTCAAGATTGTTGCCATTGAATGGCTGGAACAAAGTCTCGAAAGAGGGATGATACTCGACGAGGATTTATATAACCTATTATTACCGGAGGACGAGCGGGGGCGAAGTGCCTGGATACGCAGAAGCGGATCAACATCATCGTTGGGCAAAAGAGCAAGAGATGCCGAAGTTGCGACCAGTAACCCACGGCAGTTGCGAAGGACCGCAAGTGCAAAGCTGAGCAACCAAAGCGTTGGGCTATGGACCGATATCGTTGGCGGTGAGGTACGAGTAAAGCAGAGCAAGTCCAGCGAATGGGATGATAAGCAGAATGATTCTGCAGACGACGCTGTAGATGTCAAGGCGGAAGGTATGTTCCGGGCTCCTGTACGGTTGTTTGAACAAGTTATCAGTGTTAACGTTGCCGACGTAGTCCAGGGAAAAGCCAGGCCACGGCCGTCGAACGGCAGCGTTGCTGAAGTAGATGCAAAGCCTCTCCTACCTAAAGAGTTTCTAAAAGGCGGTTTATTCTCTGATAAATTATTCCTCGTGCATGGCTTTGGAGAGAAAAAGGTAGATGCTCTAAAGGCTTTCAATTTCGTGACATAATTGACCCTGGTTGTATAGACTTCAATTCTACAAGAATACCTGCTTTCCCATGGCGCAGACATTGCAACAGATGTCGCTCATCTGTCTGAGCTACCCGGGAGGGGCTACCTGCTTGTTCCTCACACCAGCTCTACCGAAGACATCCCACCTATACCTGATAGTGCTGCAAAGCCCACGGTCGTCACCGATATGTGGGTTGAGCGATGTTTGTTCCGCAAGGAGTTCGTTCAGCCTCAAGCCAACGTTACGAACATACCCTTCCCTCGATTTCCAATCCCGGGTACGCATCCCGTGTGGCCCTTCAGGAGTAATACTAATACATCACAGGCTTTGAGAAGTTGACGGTGTGCTCAACTGCATTTCAAGGAATGGACTTGCTACATATGTCGAAAGCTGTCAAGCTAATGGGTAACCAAGGTTCTGTTGTTTGTGCGAATGAGACTGATAGTTTGTAGGGGCTAACTATGACGAATTCTTTACTCCTAATGCCACCGTACTCTTATGCAAAGTCACCCAGGCAGGCCGCGAGAAGTTGAGGCACGCTCTGCATTGGAATGTTCCTGCGGTGACAGCCGATTGGTTGTGGGATTCTATCCGTATAGGCCAGCTCAAGCCGTTCGATCCTTATCTGGTCCAACCGTATCCTCCCGATCCGCCACCGGAAGAAAGTGACGTTTCCGAGAAGACAGTTGATAATCGAATAGGGAAGAGCTCTGAGAAGCCTGCAGGACATGGAAAATTGGTCAGTAAGGTCGTCAAAACGGAACCGCACGCGAAGGAGAAACTTGGGGACGCATTCAGCACGGATGCACCAGCAAAACAACGCACATCTTCGTTCACCAATCACGATAAAACGGAAACGCCAAACGATGATGGCAATGATACCCCACAAACACTAGACATCTCTCTAGACGACTCCTCCCACACCCTCCGCGGCCCCTCCCTCCCCCTCCAAGAAATCTCCCTTAACCCCTCTCCCTCTCCCACTAAATCCCCTCCAAAACCTCCTCCCGCCTCACCCCCGAAAGCTCTTCCCCTCTCCCCCTCCCGCCGCGACTCCCTTGGCCCAACCATCTCCTCCCTCCTGGCCGCCCACAAGCAGCGCTCCCGCTCCGCCACCGCCGCCCCCACAGCCATCGACACCTCCCTTCCACGCATGGGCCGCCGCCGCCGCCAACTCCTCGGCCGCGCGACCTCCAATCTTTCCAACCACAGCGCCGGCAGCGCCGGCGCCGCGCTCTCACGCGCAAGCAGTGTCGACACCGTCAACACCGACGGTCTCGGCACCCCGCTCGAACCCTCCCATCCCAACGGACGAAAACCCTCCATTGAGCACTCCTTCAAAGCCCTCCACTACGCCGAACTCGGCTCTCCTCTAGACGGAGAAGCGGAAGCCGCGGATTTGCAGTCTACCCAGCTTGGGTATGAGGACCCTGACGTCAAACTTTGGAGAGAGAGGGTGATGCGGAAGATGGGTGGTGGTGGGGTGGACGTTGGGATGGAGGAGAAGGACCAGGAGAGGGGCGTTCGGAGGATTGGGGGGAGGGTGAGGGGGAATGAGGGGAGGGGGATGGCGGGGAGGACGAGGCAGAGTGTGCGAGGGGGTTGACAGGGATATGAATTTGGTTTTGTTGGAAACGAGCATTGGGTATACCCCTGTTTTTCTGTTGGAAAAGGCCGTTGATTTGGGTACGAGTGTTGTTTGTTTCTATACAGTCTTCTTGCATGCCCCTTGTTACGTCTCCTCCTACTCTTATCTTCACTTCGCCCGTTTTGCATAATCGGCGTTGCGCACGCATGCCACGTGAAACGCAGACAGAGGAGTATAGGATACCGTGGTTTTTACGGAATACTCCGTAATTAGATAAGCCAGCCAGCCAGCCAGCCAGCCCCTATCATTTTTCCAAATGAGACCGCAGCCATGAATGATTCCATTGCCTCAATGGAAAAAGAAAAAAAAGGTGAGACGAGGTAGAGAGGATGCGATCAATGAAGATGAGGGCGATGGTGATATGGTGGTTGGGAAAAGAAGATGAAGAAGAGAAAGGGAGAGAGAAGAGTCGCGAGTTGGTTTAGAACAGGTATTAGATAGTAAATGAACTATGCCGTCGTCGTACGACAGGCCTGGTATTGCTGCTACAATCTATTGCTACCGCAGAGAGGGAAGTAAAGGGGAGGTACAGTAGTAGTAAAGGAAGCAACCTCCGGGATGGTTGTTACAGCGCACACGCACCCGTCAGAAGCGAAACGAAAAGGAAAAGAGTCCCATCCGTAGTACCAAAAACAGTCGCTCATCCCTCTATATCAAAACACCGACCCTTCTATTCCCCTTTCCATTCATCCGTCTCCAAGTCTCCCCCTCTTCTTCGCCCTGCGCTCCCCGAGCCCAAACTCACTCCCGACTAACGTCCCGTCCAAACATCTTCGCCTTCATCCAATCCATAATCACCAACACGCGGTTCCTCGTGCTGAAACACATGCTCAAATACGCGCTCTTCCAGAACAAATACGTCAATTGCCCGCCGCTTGCGAAATTCCCCGTCAACCAGCTGATATCCGCTACCGCCTTCTCGGATCCAATATACGCCAAAGAGCCCTGGTGGCTGTACTCAAAGGGGCCGATTTGCTTGATTCGACGGAGAGATTTCTGGAGAGCTTTCATTTCCGTGAAGATCTCGTTGCGCTCCTCCGCGGGAGCTTTGGCTTGGGCGATGGAGAGGTTGCGCAGTTCATTGTTGATGGTTTCGGTTTTTGCCAGGGAATTGAAGAGGCGGGCGAGGAAGGCTCCCTCTTGGGAGGCTACTTGCGCGGTAGGGGCGTAATTGGCAATAGCGCAGTCGCCAACGGCCCAAATATTCTCAGCGCCGTTGACAACAAGGTACTCGTTTACTGACAAGCCACGACGCGAGTCCTTTTGCGCTGGAATCTGGGCCATAAGGTCTTTGACTACAGGACGTAGGGCGTTTCCGGTGGCCCAGACCAGGAGGCCATAAGGGAGGATCTCTGTTTCTTTGGAGCCGTCCGGCCGGGTGTATTCGGCTTCAACGGTCTTGTCTGTTACTTTCTTGACCATAGTTTTGGTGCGGATGCTGATGGATTCTTCTTTAAACGTGGATTCGGTGTAGTCGATTAGTTGTTTGGAGAACATGGGAAGGACGTTGGGGAGAGCTTCGACGAGGGTGACGTGGAAGTCGTCGACGATTTCCGGTACCCATTTTTTGAGGTCTTGTTGGAAAAAGTCTTGGAGTTCGCCGGCAAATTCGACGCCCGTAGGACCTCCGCCAACGACGACCATGTGCAGGAGGCGCTTTCGTTCTTCGGGGGATTGATCTTTGAAGCTCGCCGTCTCTACGCAGTCCATTATACGCTTGCGGATTTTTTGAGCATCGCCGACCTCCTTAAGGAAGCACGAACTTTAAAGCTATCAGTAAAATCTAGAAAACCCCAAATAAAGCTACTTACTGCTCCCTCACACCAGGTATTCCAAAGGTAGCATTCTCCGCACCCACACCAATAACGAGCATGTCGAAAGGCACCTCTGTCGTAGAAGTATCACCCTTTATCTCCGAATCGTCATTGATGCTTACAACCTTCCGCTCATAATCAACCTTCGTAGCGTCAGCTTCGTAGTATTTGGCTGTAGCTTTCTTATGCCGTAAGATATTCCGAATCGGCTCCATTATGGATCGATGCTCGATAGTGCCGGTGGTGCATGACGGCAGTAATGGAGTGAAAAGGAAGAAGTTGCGAGGAGAGATGACAATGACGTTGTAGTTCTCGGTATCGAGTTTCTTGAGAAGAGACACAGACCCCCAGCCAGTACCTAGAACTGGTCAATGGATTTCAATCGAGCTCTAATTGACTGTACACACCAAGAATGACAAGGGTCTTCTTTGAAGGATCGGGATTAAACTGTTCTTGCGGCGTTCGTAGAGTATAGATGCTGTAGCTTAACCATCCGATTCCACCAATAGCTGACAAGTATGTTAATCTCCATGCCCATCGGACGATGCCCCTTCCTCTTCTCTTTGTCTGAGGCGATAGGGATTCGGCATATGAACGCCTAAAGGATTGCTGCAGGTTGGTTCTCGGAGTGCGTTGTTTTATTCGAGCGCATGAGCTTTGCAGATTGCTCGGGCGTTGGGAGGTAGTCAAGGTTCGTCGAGCTGTAAGGGTCAAGTTAGAAGCAGCCATTTGCGAGGCCTTCCACATGGGAGTCCTCATAGCTGCGGGTGTCGCCATGAAAGAAGGACTTAGGTTAAAGGGCACAGCGAAGATTTATTTATTTTTCCTTCAACTGGCAATACTGATAAGCTCCGGTAGCCCGTTAGAAGCTAGAGCGCTACGGAGAGCTAGAATACGGTACGCCATGCCGTTAAGGGAGCTCTTACGCGTCACGTGTCGCCAGACGGAGGAGGATAGTTGTACTTGCAACAAGCCTCACGACTACTCCGTAATACTGTAAATATCCCTCTCCTAGTCATCTCATGACTTGAAATATCTCAGTCTTTCTGTTTCTAAAATCCAGACCTTGCAGAGCTAGCGGTGAAGGGCTTGTCATTGATGCACTTGTTTTGAAAGCTGTCTGAGAGTAATTGATGTCCATGGTGACATAAACTGACCATAACGCAAATCTTTCAATGCTCGATACGATTCGTTCCCAGTAACCAAAGCCGTGGACGCCAGACGATTGCTAACAGAAGCTGATGGCACATGTCTACCGACACATGGCAGCCCGAACTAAAACGCCGAACTTGGACTAATGCTCATGATCTTGCTTTGCTGCCGTGATGTGCTTCTCCCCCTCGAGATTTAGCTTCGGCCCAGGCTCCTTCTCCTCCTCTTCTTCTATAACCTCCTGGCTAAAGCGACCCTTCTGGACCTCCTCCGCCACTTCGCTCTCGGCTCCAAGCTTACCAGCATCGCCCATACTCTTCCTGGCCTCTTTGATAATAGCGTCAGCTTCACTAATTCCACCCTTTTTTGTAGAGGAAGGATCTCCCTCAACACCAATAGCTTCCGTCCTCCGCTCGACAGTCTGTTGTAGAGCCTTGTTGTCAAATCGAACAACCATACATGACAAATTGTCGGTTGAAAAACGGGCAAGGGCGTAGTCGACAAGCTGCTTCGATCCAACCTGAGGGTCGTATGTATGCCGGACTAAGTCAACGGCCTCTTGGTCTGTGCAGACATCCCAGAGCTGGAGTAGAAAGTCAGTAACGTAACGTTCGCAACTTTTGAGTTTGGTGCATGGGTTACTTACCCCATCGCAAGCTAGTATTAAAAATTCATCTATATCAGGTTGGATGACCGTTTCAGTGGTGTACGGATGCCCGGTTACTAGATCTTTCATGTATGTATCACCCAACGCTCGTGTAACGGCGAGAACACCGTTCACACGATTATTAAGAATTAGCCCACCAGCGTTAGATATTCGTTTCCCTTCGTTCTCATCGCTACCCTTGTGATCGTATGACAATCTCAACGCTTTCCCATTGCGGCATAGAACGATACGTGCATCTCCGACATTTGCGGTATATAATACACGTTGACGAGTAGCGGAATCTTGAAGCTTAGGGATAGTACTCGATCGATCCGCGCTTGTAGCTGTGGCCTCGACCTGCGGCGCAAGATGTTGTGACGGCTCGGGAGTGGCTTGTCCAGCTGTTGAGTCCGCCGCAGCTTTGACTGCAGCCGCGGCTGCTGGTGCGATTGCTGAAGAACCCGTAGCAGATTTGGAGTTTGGTATCCGGTCTTCCCACCTTAGAACCGCGCAAATTGCTGTACAGCCACTATTTTTCAGAGGTAACTTCTCCAGCTGTTGGTCTACGTTTGTAAATGTTTGATCAAGTAATTCCGGAACTGGCGTATTGGGATACTTCCGTATCATGTCTTCCAGTAGTACATGAAGCTTCTTTCCACACCAGTCAGCTGCAAACGTTCCTGCATGGCCGTCGAATATCGCAAAATAGCCGTTATCAGTTTCGACCACATGTGAATGTTGGGAAAGGCTGTTGGTCAATTCCAGACCTTCGTATGACTCCTGATGTTTCTTCGTCACAGTGTCCATATCCGGCCCGATCACTGGGGCTGGGGTACTTAAGAAATTGTACAAGTAAGCGTGGGTATCCTCCATAGTTCGTCGGCATTTCTTGTTCTTGTCCTCTGTCACACCAACACGGAAGGTGGATCGGGGCCCAGGACGGGATTCGCCTGCTGAATTGTTCAATGAACCTTGCGGTACACTTAAAGCCGGATCGGTCTTCCCAAGCTTTTGTATCGCCGTCGCTTGAGGTACCAGCGGACTTTCTATAGAAGTTTTATCTGGGGCCCCGGATATCAGGTGGTTCTTTGCACTTGAAAGGAAAGCACTGGCTTTTGCCACTCCACTACTCCTTCGCTTTTTATCAACGCTTGGCGTTGCGTCGTCGGTAGACTTCCGCCCCGATGAATTTGCGCCTGCGCCGACAATCTTGTCACCATCATCATCCGCATCCTCGCCCACGGGTTTTAGAGATACGCCATCCGGTATACTGCCGGGACCGGCTGCTGATTTTGGAGATGGATGTGAAGCAAGGCTAGTGTCACTCTCTTTAGTGGCTCTGGTGGGGCTCGTGGAGCTACCAAACATCCTGTTCAGTAGACCTCCTCCTTGAGAGGAGAAGCTCCTCCTCTTGTTCCCTGCCAGGTTGACGACTAATGGCCTAGAAACTTGCTCAGAGATGTGCTGGAATATTTCTAGAGCTTATGGCGAGAAATGGTTGTTGGAGGTCGACTGTCTGGTGGGTGTGATAGTTAAGCGCTTGTTGTGAAAGGGTGTGCGACTTTTGTGGAGAGAAGAGTAAATGAGTTTCAGGGCTGGGCCTGTATCTGCTTTACTTAGGTTAGTAACGATATCTGAAAAGCATTGAGACCATGCGCGCTCGAGGATACATGATGCCTGGGAAGCTGATGCATAAACAGCTCGGAGGAGGCCAGCGTTAGCTACTCTAACATACCGGAAGAATAGCGTCAAAGGATAGAGAGTTTCTTCCTATTGGTATTCAATGCCGTGCAGAAGTATTTCGGAATTGTAAAGGGCACGCGGAGGGTGTCCCAGAAGTGACGAGTTTTGAGGGGTGATAAACCTTGGCTTTGGGAACGCGGGGGGGGGGCGGCTTATCGCGCTTCGCAGCCGTTACGATTGGATTCAGAGTATTATAACTTTATAAGAGCTTTCACTTATTCAGTGAAACAGAAGTCACCAAGTCCTCTATGTGTGTGACGGTTGACTGGCATTGTTATGTAGGGGCAACGGCCCAATTGTGCCCTTCACGATTGTGGGAGCTTTTTACGGATTCTACTGTGATTATGTTTCAGCAGCCAGTAACGGCTTCTTGGCACCGCAGGGGCGAGCGAGAACAGGACTACAACTCGAGTAACAGTGAAGAGCAATTGTGACGTTAGATTTGATGATCTCAGTTGAGCATGGCTTGAAGTCGAGTACGCCGAAAAAGAATAGAACATCCACCTCCTGAGGTTGATTCCGCGCTCAAACTGGGTATCCGGTTATCATTGGACTTTCCGGGTGCTTGCAGCTTGCAGCTTGCAGCAAGTACAATGCTAAATTTGTCAATTGTATCTATGCTCTCCACGTCTTCAGCACCAGGATCGCTTACACCGCCAATTGTTGCTAATATCCCAATATGATTACGCCAAGGCAATGCTTTTCTTCTGATACATCGAGAGTCCTGGCTGGCCTTAATGCAAGTCCATTTCTATGTAGCCTGATCTTTGACTTCTTGCTCCATAGCGTGGAACTGCGCGCGGAAATCTTTGGCTACCCATTCGATATATGTTTTCCAATCTTGACCTTGCAGGTTGGTCGATGAGCTTGCAACAGCTGGAAAAGCGTTATTGAGCAGTACTGTGACCTTCAATACGCCTTTACTCGCTTCATTTGCCTTCTCAACCTCTTGCTTGACCGCATTCTCTTTCGGTTTGAAGGAAAGAACCACTCGGAAGCGCTCAGCGATGGAATCTAGCCGTCGGATCATCTCCTCTGGGTCAAGGACAATCAGTTTTGTCAGCATGAGGTTGCAAAGCACTCTGATCTCATGCTCATCTTCAAGCCCGGCAATCGCGCGATCGAAAAGCTCAAGGGGATTGATGCGCGTATATGCACTTTCCATAAGGGAATAGAGGGTCTCATAAGCACTCTAGCATGAGTTGTCAGCTGCCGAGCTCTACAGTAGGGAATTGGTCTACTAACCTTGCGGACTTCAAGCCCATCATCAACTTTGTGCTTGAATGGTCCCATCTGTACCTCTCGTACAAGCTCCGGTCGGATTTGGGACTCTTTCATGACAAAAGGCAGAAGCCGCGCTAGATGAGGCAGGATGATGTCGGTTTTGTTATGTGTGGCAGAATTCAAAGCGCTGAGAGCCAGTCGTCTATTCTCCAAATTAGGATCGTTTAGCATGATAGTCAACATCTTGACTAGCATTGGTCTGAGAACTTCATCGAAGGTTTCATCGCTATCGGCGAAGGTAAAACGAATCGCTTGAATCACCATTCCTCTCACCGTTGGTACTGGATCTTGGAGGTATTTCTAGATATCGCCCGTCTTAGTGAACCTTCACGAAATCAGATGTTCTCTATCTTACCTGCAATAATGGTAGGAATGACTTTGGTTCAATGATAGTCAGTCTTCCAATACACTCGGCTCCTACAGCCTTGTTGTCTTCTGCTTGTGAAGCCACCAGCAGCTTTTCCCATATCTCCTTGGTGTACGAAGACAACACGGGTCGAGATTCACCGGCGTTTTGTAGAATCTCCTTGATAGCATGCAGAGATAGATACTGCGAGCTGCCAGACTTGCTGGAGGTTGACAATATCACGGGTAAGTAAGTCTTGATATTGCCGGCGCCAGCCCGCCCTAATGCCACAGCTGCAGCACGAGGCAGTTGCTCCGATTTCGAACTAAATTGGGCGGTAAATAGACCCGGTTGTAAAGGGGATGATGATCCCATTCGCAAACCTGCCTCTCCAAGTATGCCGAGGGCTAAGCATTTGCGTTTGTCGTCCACATTGGATTGTAGCTCAGCCACAAAGCTGTCAATTTTGATTCCAACCGTCGAGCCTCCTGAAACGAGTAAAGTACCGATGGCCTTACCAACGATGGCTGGGTCCCCTGCCACGCCCACGTTTCGAAGTAAGCCATGCATAAGCGGCTGCCCAACTCCTTGGTTGCCTATTGACTCCACCAGCGCGAGAAAAGCGTCCAGGACGGCTCCACCAAGCGGAGCAAGGACTATCTCGCACAACGCTTTGATCAAGTTCCCATCAACCATCTTCTTTGGGCTACGGTGGACAAGCTTCGAAAGAATCACCAATGCTAAGCCGAGTAGGTTGAGATCGTTGGCGTGTACGAGTGGAAGTAGCATCCCAGCCAATTCGGATACAGTCTTTCCGTCAAGACAGTCAAGCGCAAAAGTGTTGAAAGCCAGGTTTCTCAAAGCTGTCAAACTCGCTCCCCGGAGAACACGATTAGACTTTCGTAATTGAGCGCCGAGTTCAAGTGTTACATTTCGCACCCATTCTGCCTGCAGGTCGCCCTTTTCAACCGCTGAGACGGCTACTATGTCAACAGCTTGGACGGCAGAAAGCCGTGTTGTCTCATTTATTAGACGATCATACAGTACGCCAAAGGCGTCTGATTTCTTGGTGGCTGGGATCAATTTCGACGATTTCAACCCAGATGTACGAGCAAGAAGCACGCCCAGAGCGTTAATCGCGCGCTGTCGTACTTCTAGATCAGCATCGGTCGCCACGACCCGATCGAGGATGACAGTATAAAGATTGTCAAAATACGCGTGGTATTGTGATTCAGCGCCAGCAGATCGGGGAGGTGTCAAGAGTTTGACGATACTCTCTACCACGTTTATAGCCTCGCTGGAAACCTTGTAGTATTTATCTTTAACTGCAGCGATCACACCTGGGACGATGTTCCCAATATGTGGAGCAACTACCCTCGAAGAGTGTGTATCACAGATAGCGCTTACGAGCTGCAGGGCTTCGATCCGCAGCTTGCTACTAGTTGCGGATGCTGATGCACCTACTGAAGTCAATATAGATCCACTGGCGGTGGACTGTATTGCATCAACGAGGGGTTCGAGGATGTTTCCAAGGTGCTCTGAGAGCCCTCCATGCTGAACAAGAACCATGTCGCGCAGAACCATGATGCCCGCCTGCTTCGAGGAAATAGAACTCTGTTTGAGTAGTTTCGCGATACCTCGGACAATGAATGGACTAAGACGAGCAAGGTCCGCTTTTGGGCCTGAGACTGGAGATGGTGAGGGAGCAGGAGAACTCATACCCACCGTAAAGGACAACGCGCCTGGTGCGTCAAACGCTGCATCACTGCCGCCCCTTCGGCGCTTACGTGAGCGTGAAACGTTGGATACCGAGGTGTTCAAGTCATGGTCTCCAATGGAGGTTGACAACGATATGCCTTCGCCGGTCTTACGGATCAAGGACCCTAAAGTTACCAGGACTTCAAGTCTGACATTCTCCTCCCGCTCTTTGAAGCAACCAATCAGCACGGGCGCAATTTTTTCATAAAGAGTACCGTTCTCTAATAAATCCCCGTTGCTTCTTGTTGATATGATGGTGTAGAGAGCTTTCGCCGCACATCGCCGTACCTTCCAGCTTGAATCATCCTCGTCGCTCATTGCTCCCTCTTCTTCAAAATCTTCCTCTTCATCATTATTATATCCATTGGTCCCGTCATCGTCGAAATCGTCACCCTGGGTTCCTCCCATTTCTTCATCGTCTTCGTCTGTGGCAACGTTGGGATCATAGGTCACATACCGAATGGCAGCTTCGATAGCTTCGTCGGTATAACTCCGCATATCATGACTGCAGGATGATAAAAATCCTTCCAATGCTATTAGTGCAGCTTCGCGAACCTCTTCTAATTCAGGGTTCGAAGCACCATTCTCAGCTGTCTCTTCTAAAGATTCATTGTATTCCTGTTTGCTTAGAGCACTGAGCACAAACGGAGCAAGTGCTTTCAAATAGGGGCCAATCCGCTTTGGTACTGATCTAGCAATTGAGCCAATCATCGTGATCAGTAGCCGCCTCTTTGGAAGCGTCAAATCAGGGCCTCGGAAGCTTCCAATGGTATTAGACACGAAGTTACTGAGTAGGTGATCCGACAGATGTGTCGCCAACAATGAAATTGCAACCACAGCCTTTTTCTTGATGACTGTGCTAGTACGCTCACTGTCAAAGATATTGATGATGGCCTTTAGTAGCGCTTGTTTCTCAAGGTCCTGAAGCATCGATCCGAAACATCTAACCACCTCGATAAGAACATCAATCGCATCACTATCGACACCCTTTTCCGCGTCTATCTCCAGCATGCCAGGAGGCGGATCAGGCTGGTTCTTAAGTCCATGAGGAATCACTACATACCCGACTAGGCGTGGGATAAGGACCTTACTGATCGCAGAGTAAGCATCTTGCGTTGCTTTAGAGGGTGGTACGCCAGGTAATGGTGGCGGGAAAGAGGCGATGAAGGTGCGTAGCGCAGTTGAAGGTACTGAATTATCTACCGAGTGCGTAGTCTTCAGATTGGTGAGCTTTTCAATAAGCGGAGCAAGAATATCCGGGGGAAGTCTACGCGTCAAAGAACCAAGACTGAAAGCTTTCCGTCAGCACTGAGTATTCAAAATTGACAGAAGCGCCCTAACCACATAATAGCCTGATTCTGGACCTCTCCATGCTGATCGTCAAGAGCTTTGAGCAAGCACTCGACAGCCCTTGCACATGTGTGATAATCATTGAGTAGGAACGCTGGTGCGCCGGTTCTTAAGGTCTTGTTCAGGTCATCCAGTGACATGTATCGTATGTCGGCATCTGCATCGCTTAGCTTCGGAAGCAGAGCCAGAACGTTGGCTGGCGTGGGAAGTTGGGGCACAGCTGGCGCCATTATGATGTCGTATGCTTCGTTAGAACATGAGAAGAGTTGTCTTTAAAATCAGGTTGGCTTTTCCAGATATACCGCCGGACACAACAACATTAAAAGGAAGCCGGAGTTCTTGCAATGAATTCTCGTCCGCTTAGTGCTTGTCATTCAGGCAAAATGTAATGTAGAACTGTTGTTGCTTCTGATTCATTGGCTAGTGTCTTGTCAGTTCTGGTTTGTGTGGGCTTGTCTGAGTGTGTTATGATGATTTCACAGTTGTGGGGGTTTTCAAGGCGCAGCAAGCTTCATTATATGAAATCCAGGGACCCCAAGTTGGTATGACCACTATGCGAGGCGAGATCTGTAGATATGTTCTTCACCAAGAGAAGAAGATATATCAATCATATATCTGGGACAAAGTCGGGTACCTTTTTTCGTCGTGAACTTTACTTACTGAACCGTTACTTGACAGCTTCGAGATGCCCCTCGGCCCTGACGTCGAGTGAAGAACCGAAAGCGCTAAGCACATCCCTGCCCTCTGAAGCTTACCTAACCACTAATTCCGTTACCTACCTTATGATACCGCACACTTTGGCACATCCTTACGACTGAATCGTCACACTGTTATTATCGTGTCGTACCTGTACCGCTTGAAGCTGTACGACTGGAGTTTGTGTTGTCTTCCTCATTGCCTTCCAGTGTCCTGGTTCTCTTACGGAGTGTGTCTCCTGCAATGGCTCTTCTAAGAGCTTCCGGCCGATGGTCCGCTCGTCTTATGAACCGATCTGTCAAAGCAGCTCAACGCCGGTCCCGCCCACAACTACTGCAAGAGGTTCGAAGACGAGGATATGCTAGTGGCGGCGAACATGCCACACATAAGGCTGGAAGTGATTTGCCATGGTAAGCCGCGACGCCTTGCAAATCTATTCCCAATATTGCTGTCCTTGACTCCCGCAACTTCAGCCAACATGTTCGCAAGCTCTTCTTGAAGTTCAATTGTACCTACTAGGTAAACTTGCTGACAGAACTGCTTAGGGCCATTGGTGCCGTTGCAGTCACGGTGCCCTCCGTTTACTACCTGCTACAGCCAGATCCGAAGAAATCTCATGGACATGGGCATGGAGATGAAGGACATGAAGGTAATGAGGAACATGAGGAACATGAGGAGGAAGTAGAAGAAGGGCAGGAGGCTGGTGAAAGTAGCGATCAAGGCTCTGAGGGCGGCAAGAGCGAAGAATCGACGGGCAGAGAAGAAGAAAAACCGGAAGAGAAGGAGGAAGACGAGTCTGACAAGTCAGAAAGCGAAGGTGGAGATCAGCAGGAAACTCCTGATACCTCCGACAATGAGGGATTCGAGAACGTTGCTCACGAGAAGGGAAGGGGTGGAGATAACGTCGAAGGCGTGCAGTTCAAAGGCGCTACCAAGGCGGGCGATGAAAAGAATGAGGCGGGTGATACAAGGAAGCACATTCCAGACGCAAAGGGCTACAACAAATTGAGGATCGAGAGTGACTATGGCAAGCCCCAGGGTGTCTCTGATGAGGAGGACGGCACCAGACACGAGGATGACAGGATCCGAGATACGGTGAGCTTATAGCTCTTCACCTAGAATATCCGTGACCGGCAAGGCTGACGACTTGGAAGCCTGCCACTGCGAAATCCCCCAAAGGTGAACATAGCGTATCAGCGAAACAAGAAGGTGTATCAAATACCGACACCAAGTATCCCTATGATATTACAGACAACCCAAATCAAAGCAAAAAGGGGGAAGGCACCCCAGAGACCGCGAAAGCGAAGGGAACCGTTGATCCAGGAAGACCGCAGGTCTGTCATCCAAGAAAAACTCCCTCCAGAAAACCAAAGTAGCTAAGCTAACCAACTGTGTAGGGCTGATAAAAGACTGTAGACGCTCACGCTCAGACATCTCTACCCCGGAAGCACGTTGCAAAACATTTGCTGTACCAGAGATATGTAATTATTACACAAAATCTAAAACCTTAAGTGCCAATACCTTCGCATTTTGTGGTTTTCAGACCGCAAAGGATTCATATAATATTACTATGATAAGACACAACAGATATAGAAGAAGTGTTGCTGAAGCTTATCAGGTTCGAAATGGCAGTAGATAGGGCCACGGCCCACCCACCATACCCGGTACATGTATCCCTCTAAGAGCGCATATCTTGTGATTCATGATGATTCCAGGTTAGCCCAGTGCAGAGTATGCTGTAGGTCACATACTCTGCGTTGTTGCATTCAATCTACACCTCATTAATTGAAGAAGTAAATTTTATATTGCATACGGTTGAGATGCGTGGTTTGCAGGGAAAGCGATGTTTTGTGAAGAAGATACTCGAGCGAGCAGTGTGTCGAATGTCACCGCTTCTGCTTCCATTATTCCTACTGCTCCCGCTGGTTCCCATCTGCTTTCACATCAACTTGTACCTGGTTATTTTCGCTGGTGCTTTGCACACTTCTAAGGCGAGATTTGCGAACTCCGCCACTGAACCAACACCGGCTCGCTTCAGCCGGACACGGCTGTACCCAAAGGCGGAAATTGGTAGCAAAGAACTCACCAATCGCAAAGACATTTCTATCCGACAGCAGTTCAACTCTGTTTGACTCCGCTATGCTAACCGGATGGCTTGCTGTGCCACCACGCAAATGCCACGTGAAGTCTTCCTTTTCTTCCAGAAGGATTCTTTGTTGGCTTAATCACCCCTCTAGGCCATCAAAGCCTCTGCTTTCAGGCCCACAGCCGGCGTCCGAGTAATTTCTTCATTATGTCCGGTTCCATGTAATCCTATTTCAGGCCAGGAACCGGGACGATGCGTACTTCATGCGATCCCATCCCACATTCTTTACTCTCCTACTGCTCGCTCAGGTAACAGCATTCTTATGCCTGGCTCCAATAATTCTTTGTTATTTTTGCCATCATGTCTATCCTCTTTTACAAACGTCCGGACTATATAGCTAAGCCCGAAGGTCCCCTCGATCTCTCCCAATGCCAGAAATACGTCGACCGAACAAAATCATGCAGAAGTGAGATACCTCCGGAACTTTCCTTCGAGAATGTCCTCGCAGATAAGGCTATGCCAGTACGTTCTTGCTTATTAAACGGAACCACATCCAGCTAATTATACAACTAGCCTTGCTCCCTCCCAGATTTCATGGATTACTTGGTTTATGTCAGACACGATGGCGAGAACCTGCAATTCTATCTTTGGCTAGTAGACTACTTCCAGCGTTTCATGCATGCTCTAAGGTCGGAACAAGACTTGTCACCTAAGTGGAACTTTGAGAACCCGGCTTGCTCGTCTGTTGACTGTCCACACATCTTACGGAGGCTGTCTGGTAACACGCTCGCGTCCATGGCCACACGAGATCCCAAATATCAAGAAGAACAAGACGTTGTGGACGACTTTCCTCTAGAAATACAGGAGACGTTGTATTCGGAAATACTCGGCTCGTTGCATCCTCATGACCCAGAAATACTCGGCTCATTGCACGCTATCGATTCAAACGACGCACCTCCTGTGCAGCCCTTCCGACTGGAAATAGACCGGATAATATCACACTATATCGTAGCTGGCAGTCCTCGAGAGCTTAATCTCTCACACAAAGACCGCAACGCTGTCCTTCATGCTCTCTGTCATACAACCCATCCCTCCGCCTTCTTCCCAATCAGAGACACGCTTGATTCGATCCTTCGCGGAGAGGCTCATCCAAACTTTATACGCTGGTCAATTTGCAACGGTAACAGACCTCGAACGGTCTTTCTCCATTGCTTTGGTGCTACAATACTCATCCTTGGATTTCTCACAGCCATCATTTTGACTCTTTCATCTACATCTCGCTGGTGGCGCATTATTGCCGCTTTAGCCTGGTGGTTCGGCTTCACCAACCTAATTTCAGCATACAAAGGTCTTTGCATCATTTTGCACAGGAGACGCACCCGGAATGTCAGACCCTGGGAAGTGGGTGATGACGAAGACGCTGTCAATCTCATCCGAGGCTGTGAAAGGTCAGCCAATGGCTCGACCATTTCTTACGCTGACACAAGATCAAGATGGCCAGTGAAGATGGAAGTTTTCGGCAGCTCGAACGGATCCTTAACAGACTATTGGATGGACAAGTGGCAGAGGAAGCCGTTATGGAGGAAAATCTTCGATGAAAAAGTAAAGGTGCACGAACAAGGGCTGGCTTTAATTCAAAATAAGATTGTGAGGCAAGCGGAGGCTTGGGCGTTGATTATCACAATTCCTCTCACGGCGGTTTTCGTGGCTCTCCCAAAAGGCAACATGTACTAGGGTGTAAATAGTCTTCGCTGTATTTTCACGTTATCTTGCAAGCGATCGGCGTTGCCTTCTGATGCTCTGGATACCCTAGATGTGGTTTTTGCTTGTCTGATTTCCGTACCATTAGCGGGAATTAAAGAGGAGTTGGAAGGCATTCAAAAAGAGGACTATGGAGCTATGGTATCTTCTTCCCTTGGATAGTTCGAATACATATTCACGGTTTCCGAAAGTCGAATCATTTACTTCCACATATGGAGGCTTTGACAGAAAAGCAGTTGGAATTGGGTATTGATTGAATTGAAACATCCCAAGAAAACAAAACTTAAGAACGATATATCGAACCTCGCATCAAGACCATGACCTTCCAGTACTAAATTAGGACTGGTGGAGTAATCTGCACCGGCTCTTACTGTACTTTTAATCTCCCAGTCCAAGACTCTCACTCGCTCTTGGGCGGTCTTGGCTTGAGCCAATGATCGCTTGCTTCGGTGCGCCTGAACGGCTGCGCCTGGAACGGGCAGTAAATGATACCTCCACGTAATCCCCGCTCACGGTCTCCATCTGAAACCCCCAAAGCAAGATGTACCCCTCAAACACCATTGCGGGCATCTACATCTAAATCCCCGGAAATCCTCAACCCGTTAAAGTCTGCTCTGATCGAAGAAGGCGTCGAGTACCTATGGCATCAAACCAGAGCGGTCCTCGGCCGCGAGGAGTAGCTACGGGGCTACTGCAAACGAATAACATCAATCGCAACCCACGATATTCGTATATGGAGACACCTGTCGAGATGCAGCGATCAGTATTCCAACAATTCTCAAGTCCTACAAATTCTACCATCGACGAGTCGCCAATCTCTCCACGCGAAGGCATTCCGAATGTTACACAAGATACCATCAGATCTCCATTCCTTGTGGACAAAGACCTAGTTGCGCGAGCTGGATCGCCGTACAACGTCCAGCCACCTCAGGAAATCCATCCAGCACACTTCGCTCCATACGCGGAAGAGCCAGTTATTCGACAGGCCGAAGCGCATCCCTCAGCGCCAAAACCCCAAACACCGGGACCCATACCTATAAAAACCCACGAAGTGCACAGATCCTTGACGCCTACCCCTATGCGCACTGCGCCTCAAGAGCAAGGCAAAACATCCACAACGGTAGTCAACCCAGATGTCGGCGGAGGGTCCCTTGTCTACAACCCACTCTCACCAGCCGGCCCTAATGCAGCACATGGGGACCATCGTCCGGGCCAGGTTTCGCATCCGAATGCTGCGATTCAACCTGAATGGAAGCACGGTTTCTGCGAAATGGACACGCTTTGCTGCATGGGCGTTGTCTGTCCTTGTATGGTCTACGGCAAGACGCAGTATCGTGTCTCAAGAAAAACCCAGAAGCAAGACCCCACAGATTTATTAGGCTACAGCCAATGCAACGGTTCATGCGGGCTTATGGCTGTGGCCTGTGGTTTCCAATGTGAATACAGCTCCTCGAGTACTGAAAAGTCAGTGCTAACGTTTTTAGGGATATTTGCCTCGATCCAACGTACTAGAATACGCAAGATGTATCATCTTAGCGGAAGCTTGGGATCCGACTGCTTTAAATCGCTATGCTGCTGCTGTTGTGTTCTTATGCAGAATGAGAGGGAGGTCCGCGATCGCGAAGAGCTCATCAGGAGGCATGCCGGACCTGCAAGCGGCCCGTATATCACACCAGGGCCGATGAGTTATGCGCCACCTCCACGATGAAACAGCCCAGAGCGACGGGAATCGAGATATAGAGGAATCGCTCCGTGCTCAAATCCTGATCATATCAGCTACTCGGGTCTTGCACAATGTTTACAGACCACAATTTGGTGAGACTTGACGCGGCCTCGGCACTCACGGAGAGAAAACAGAGAGAATGTAAGTCTTTTAGCCACGCACCAAACCTGCGGCTTTGGGGTTGATACGTACTTCGAACCTTTGGGCCATGACAAGCAGCGCGTCCTAGGCTACAGCAACGGAGGGCATAGTCATAGTTAGGATGCAATGCTTCCGTACATGGCACCATTAAATTGCGGCTGCAAGATCTACCCTAGGACAAGGATTCTTACCCATCGTCGATCCAGGAGGAAGATTACTGGCTTCTGCGGGACGGTACGCAAAGAGCCGGAAAGCAGACATAGAATGGATATAGGAAGCAGAAGCACAAGCACTGCACTGGACGGACGAGTGGCACCAAAGCACATTTCTCTAATTGCACAATCCAAGCCCATGAGGTTCCAGGATGTATAAATGTAATGGTGGTCTGGTATTCTAGTCCGCACCGAAAAGGAGGACGACCCGAAAAGACGGTGGCCGTGGTGACCGTGGTGATCAATGGTACATCAAGCGTATTACTGGAGAACCATAGTCAACGTACAAGTAAGTTAATGGAGGATGTCATGTACATTGATTGTATTGAAAGGGCTGGCCTGGCGGATCGTAACACCTATCGTGATACACAGAACGAAATGACTGAATAACAAAACAAAGCCGATAATGCCCTCCTCGTGAATGTCCCAAGAATTTCGTCGACCATAGCGTTCGGACTTCACGATCCGCCGTTAACAAGAAGTAAGTTTCATAAATGATCCGGAAACTTGTGCAGGAGAGAACGGATCTGATGTGGGACCAAGGGGCGGTCTCAGCTACGATTTTCACGCGGTTTTCTCATGTATTTAAGGATTGACCAAACAGTACCTCAATTTATTTGATCGGTGGTTTTTCAGGTTCTTCTACGGTACCTTGGAATATTGTACCAAGGCGCGGCCTAATCCCGCCCGAATCTGCTGCCTGGAATGCTTGACTGCTGCCCTGACCTGGTGTCATCCCTCCACCTAGGCATGATATATACACATCGCTATCCTACAGGATTCTGAGATCTCATTATGACTAATGAGCCACTTAACCCAGAGTTTCCTTATCGAAATTACACAGACTATATCGCGGATCTGTCTGCTGTTGACGAAGGATACACGGCTCTATACAATCTATTCTCCTCTCGGCCTGTCCGCAGACATGAGCCCAGTATCGGCGGTGTCATAGCGGAGGTTAACAAGGATCGAGGCGGATCAGTCGTCGTCTTGGACAGTGTGGGCGGTAGACTCGATCTACGGCAATATATGGTTAGCAAAGAGAATGCTGCGGAAGATGTGAAGTCTTGCATCAAGGACATTGAACAAGATCTGCCTGACTCGCATACCCGAGTCATCTTCGTCAGCTATTACAGAACCTTGACCTTTGCAGGGTACTCAGGGCTGGATGTTAGTATCTTGGATGCCATTGGATATAAGTATAAAATCCATCCTGAAGTATACATGTGGCACTTTGGCTCTGATTACGGGATATTTAATACCTACTTTCCGTCTGCCAAACCCCCTCTGCCCTCAGCGCTGTCTACCCAGGGCTTTTTTCACATCTGGAATCACCATTCCATTATTTCTACCCATCTACATAGCGCAGCTGGAGCCCGAAGAGCCAACGCCGGTAAGTCTATATTGACAAGACGCAATGGAGCTTCAAAAGCGCATTCAGTGCGCTGACAGTCGTCCCAGTAATCATTTTCGCCAGGGACTACCGATTTTCTACTAGGGAGCCGTTGCTCACATCTAGAATTAATTTTTTAGACTCTCCAATCCCCATCCCAAGGCAGGGTCCGCCTTGTTGGAGTAATGATTTATTTCTACAATACTTGCAACGTATGATAACAGACGAAGCTGCGATTTACGACCAAAACCCTGTGGAGTATATTATACCGTTTGCTCAAATGAGTCTTGTAAATGGCACTTTTCTTATGGATATATGGAACCGGAAGATAGAGTACAACCAGGAGGAAGGGGCTATCAATCTTGAAGTTCGCTACGACGAACAAACATGGACAGTGGACCATCTTCGGCAGAATCTTCAAGCTTTGGAAACCTTCACCACTGACGCCTCATCACGCAGATGGAAATCCTTGCTTCCAGATTATCAACGAAGTTTGCGAGACGCTGAGCAGCAAGTCATTATGCTAGCCCAAAAAATGAGCTACCGTGCTAGCATGGCATCTCTCCGCGAATCCCAAATGGCTATTGAGCAAGCTAAAACAGGCATTCAACAGAACGAGAGGGTTAAACGACTAACACAACTGGCATTCATTTTCATCCCACTGAGCTTTGTCACCTCGCTCTTCGGCATGAATGTGACTGCATTGGGAACGGGCTCGGCAACGGTGTGGATGGTCGTCGTTTCGATAATCATTACTTACGTTGTTATCACCCTCTTCTGGATACTACTTCATTATCAGGCTCAGATCGTAAATTGGACAGCTGCAAAGTTTCGTGCAGCAAAAGGCTCCAGCGAGCTGCACACACCATGACCCAAGATCATCAAAGCCAGTGACAGTAGTATTATTGCAACCAGGGAAATGAAGAAGCAATGTATCATCTCATGAACGAGACTTCATAAGATTTGGCCGCGGCGTATGTTTATCCGGTCACGATACTTCAAAACCAGTGAATCTCCACGAATGGGTCGATACTAGAGTTGGATATTGGGATGGTTCTTACCATAGTGAAGTAAATACATTCAGCCAATGAAATACTACCTATTACATGTGCTAACGATTGATAGAGAAGCGTTGCCTCCAATTATCTTAATTGCCACGTGTGTTAACATTCCTGCGAAAGCGCTCGGCATAGTACTGAAACTATATGCAGATATCAGCCTACGGCGTTCGCCACCACTTTCCCAACTCTCAGCTACCTTGTAGACATAGTGTCGATTTGGATCTCTCGCTATCATACCTAGGCTAGAAATTATGCAGCAAATGCTGTTCGATATTGTGCGCTGAGTCTTGAATATCTTTGAGATATTACTATAACAGACAATGAATCGACATACGCATGGATCGGCAGCGTCCAGGCTCGGGCTCGTAAGACACATGTAATAAGGTAGACTTCGCGTGGTTGAAGTGATGGTGAAGATTCACTGCACGTGCTGAAGAGTGATGTCGCATGGTATTGGATGTATGGACCATTGAAGAGATAAAAGATATAGACGCATATCAAGAGATCCGAGAAACCTCTGCATGGAGTGTGAGATTGAAACGTTATTGATCGACGTGTAAATGACCCGGGCGTATCAGATTGAAGTGCTCAAAGGAATGGATGTTAATATAACGGCATCCCGAACTTCCATTTTCGGTCTCTCTATCAAGACCAGCAGCGGGAACAGGCATTGGTATATCGCTTCAACCAATCTGATCCTTCGAAGTGTCACGATGTTGCTATTGCGTTAGCCAGAGTCGAGCGAGGTGGGGAAGAGGAGAATTTGCCATGTCAATGGCGAAGGGAGATACGATATGTACTCGAGTCTTCCATTCGTGTGGCAGGATATAACTACAACCGAAAGAAGAACACGGTGAAATCCAATGCAGGTAATCCCCTGGGTATATATTCTGCGCCTCTAACCAGACGCCCACCAGACATGTCTCCAAATATACCTTACACCCTGATCCTCTCGAACGCCGCCATTGATTTTTGCCGTGAAATGCAATTCCAACGCCTAGCCCAAAACTGCCCATCCCATCCAAGAGCGCGCAGCGCGATGTCCCCCAAAGAGCCCAGCAAAAATATCTCACCATCGTCTATTCCGACCTCTCCCTGCCATTCATCCCATAATCATTCCTCCTCCTCCCTCTCAACCACCACAACCCTCTCCAACGCCTCCCTCACAACCCTCACCCCCTCCCTAACCACCCTCTCCGGCACCCTAACATCCACCCTCCTCTCAATCCCCCCCTCTCGCCCCCCACCATCTCCATCTCCATTAACCATCCCACCCACCCCCCTCGCCTCCCTCAAAACCCTCCCCATAACCTCCGCATAAGTCGCGCACTCCCCACCGCGAAGTAATTGCAACGAGCGCTCCCGAACGGCATCTAGCCAGTGCGTTTCTTGGCAGGCGGATGTGAGCGTGGTGTGGAGGGTTGGGATGGCGGAGGCGGAGAGGAGGGCGGTGGTTGTGGCGGTGCGGAGGGTGGCGGGGAGGGGGGAGGGCGGGTAGGCGGGGATGGTCAGGGTGGGCGTCATTGGTGTGGGGGAGGTGGTTGGGTGGGAAGAGGTGGTAGGGCGCTGCGCGGATGATGGGGTGTGGCGAGAAGAGTGAGATTTCTTTGGGTGGTGGAGCGGAGGTGTAGTGGTGTTTGGGGTGGCTGGAGGTTCGGCGTGGAGAGGTGGGTTGGTTCTCTATATTCGGTGGTGTTTGGGGGAGCGTGAGATGGTGGGGGGTTGCATTGAGTAGCCTAGGTAGTAGTTATATAACGAGCGGTGCGCTATTATTGAGCTTTTGGGTGTCGAATGTGCAACAATGAAAAACGCAACAATAAAGAATGATTGGTTGACTTATCGATAAGACACTTTTAGGGACTAGTGCGGAACGTTAAGTCCACCTGGAGATCCCAATCTAGGTATCAGTTGATTTTACCATGAGATGATTGATGGAATGGTTTTCATTACAATGCAATGCCTCCCCTATAACCCTGCTTGTCTCTGTCTACAAACACACTCTGTCTTAACACGGATCTAAAAATAATCCATCGTTATGACGCTTCGGAATCTGACGTTCCCACTCGTCGTGTGGTCGTAAGCCTTGTGCGCTTCTGATAGAGGGAATTTATCATGCAGTGGACATCGTGCAGCTGTGCGAACTTGACGGCCTCCTCGCAATCAAGGGAGTGTCCCGAAGGCCATCCATGGACAGAAAGACCCTTTGTGATCATGGGAGTAGTGTTTACATTGACATCGCAAGTGGCTAACAAATTTCATCAGTGTGTATTTTTCACTATCAATGAGATCATCAACTCACGAGCAAGGATCAAAAGCTTTCCCTGAGGAGCCAGGCCTCCGAGCAATTCACCCATGATCGAAGGATTTGGCGCAGTGACAACAATCAAGGCAGCACCTCCAATCTTCTGCAAAGCTTCGGCGTGGTTTTCTTTGCTACCGTCAATATAATCGATAGCCCCGGGCTCCTTGGCAAACTTCTCCTTCGATTCACTACTGGAGAGCGCCACCGTCCTGTATCCCATGCGCGCAGCGTATTGGACGCCTAGATGCCCGAGGTCCACCGAGACCTTGAATCGCCACTGCTTCGCCAGCTGGTACTTTCAACTGGCAAATTCCGTTGAGTGCTGACACACCTGCGCAAAGAAATGGGCAGTACTCAGCTGGGTCGACATCGGAGGGGACTCGAACAACTGCTTCGGTTCTAAGATGGCAGTATTCGGACATCTGTCATCGATTACTACCATTTACGGTTGAGAAACATGTGTGCTACCCACATTCACCATCTCGAGTGACACCGTTGATGGCCTCGTTACGACACATTTGGAAGACCCCACGTTTGCATGACTGGCAGGTCCCTGAGACAGTTCCCGTTAGCTGGAAACTCAACGAGGCTTTTCTAACGCTAATCACCATCATGCCCTCCGTGCCAAGGAGCGCCGACGCGGTAGCCAATCTTCCAATTGTTCTCCCCTGGACCCAGTGCAACTACTGTACCAATGGTCTCATGGCCAGGGATTCTCGCACTGGTTTTATCGGCCAAGTGGTTCTTGCTGCGAAGGCTTGAAACGTTATAACGAATTGCCCATGACGCCCCCTTGAACTCCCTGGTCGGAACGACAGATACCGGTAGCGAGGACTTTGATTAAGATCTCTCCCTCAATTGGTTACTTGAGCTCGACATCTTCAAGTGTGAGAGGTGCATTGGCTTCCTTGAAGATTGCGGCCTTGTATGTCTTTGGGAGACTAGGAGCCATGCTGATGGTCCGTTTGATCGAGTCACTTGGTGGGAGGTTGTTTCGAAGAGCGTCAAGTGGAATCTAAGTGGTATCTGCTATCTTTCAAAGCGGAATGCCTAACATGTGGACTCTCTTGATATCTAAGGTCGGGAGTGTATACAGCACAACCTCGAGAGGTTCCCCATAGCGGAATCTACGGACTGACACGTCATTGAGTTTCCACTAAATCCCCTGTTTCCGTCGAACGTTTAGCAGTTTGGAAAAACTTAAAAATATCCAAAAGAGAAGCCCTAAAGCCCGCTATCACCGAGGATCTGATAAGATCTCTTAAGGACCTAAATTACACCCTTGAGAGATATCGACGGGGGCACAAATGATACCTAGCTCTTTAGATTTACAATCATGTATGTCCATCGGTGATCTGTCGAAGTTTCGAAATATTACAGTCGCAGTTGAATTTGATGTCTTCAACATTTTGAACTCGAAATTTGGGCATGGCGAAGGTATGGAAGGACCGAAGTTCCTCCGAGGCCGAAGCCCTAAATGAAAATAGTGACGACATTACTTTAGTTGACCTTCGCGATATGATCCTGAAGTACGAAGTATAACAACTTCTTTCGTTCCAATATTTTCGAAGCATCTTGTGTCATACATCCAAATTACAATCACTATGGGCGTCTCCTATTCTACCGCGAAATGGATGGTATGTTGCAGTCTATTCGAACAAGCGTCGGAACAGAGAAGATCTCTTCGAACGGTCGAGTACTGACATACTTAACAGGCACCGGCGTCTTTCCTGATCGACTTTGCAGCCCAGCAATATGGGTTGCTGTCAAAGCCGAATATGCTGGACATCCATAATAAGAATCTATCCTTCTTCAGCCCACAGCCGTATTTCATCGGTGGCTTCTTCTTCCCTCAGCAATTACTGCAGCTCGCATGGCTTTATCGGTTGTGGAAGCTTGACCCCAAGAAGCCAGGAGAGCGTGCGGAACTGGACCAAATTGGTGTGTGAAGTTCATAGGAGTTTTCTTAGATTGGACGGCTGAAAGAACCTTGACAGTTGACTTCGTTCCTTATTACTCCGTGGGCAATGTTTGCATAGCCAGTGAGTATTTTGATTCTAAAACACACTGCTGCGGTCAGCTAACCAAAAACCTCAGCGTGGATGGTCTTCTGGAACTCGGAGAGACTCGACATTTCAAACATCTTCGTCATCATCAATAGCTTGACTCAGCTGTACTATGTGTTCGCCAAACTTGGACCGATGAATACCCGCTCCACAGCCTCCACCTTAACACATATTGTTTCAAAGACATTTGCCGGGATTGGCGTTCTCGACCTGCTACACAACGGTAGCGTCGCATACTTCAAAGACCAGCCTGCGTCCACAATGGTCCGAGTATTGACGGGCGTCGGGTTTGGTCTCGCCAGCGCGTCAAGCGACTGGATCTTTGGTGGCTGTCTTGTATATGACTTGGTGGCCTTGGCTGTTGGTCAGAGCGGTAGCTGGAGGACGCTTCTTGGTGCGTACGCTGTAGGCAGCGCAGCAATTGTCGGGGCGAAGAATCTCGCAAGGTAGGTAAGTTACCTTGCGGCATGTTCATCAAAGCTGCTTCTGACCAATCCAGATAGACCTCCTTACAACGGCGAGAATTCAGGGTACAGGGCCACGGCAAATGACGATAGTCTGGATCAGGTGTAAGCAATCAGTGCTGGCAATTCGGGCATGCATAGCAAGCGAATTGGGAAGATAATAATCCTCCCAATCGATCAAATATTTCTTCCCATCATGGCTTCAAACGATCCATTGGGTATAAAGTCGAAGACCCAGAGTGTCGCAATTTGCGATCATTTAATGAACAGTGTATGAAGACTGAAATAAACTTTGAGGTGTATGATACACTGCGCGGGATCGTACCATCAGTTACGTTTTCGGTGATCTTAGGATAAATCTTTCAGGATGGACGGAAAATATCGCTTGCCTCGGGACCTCAGACGTGTTACCACAGCTAAGTCCCTTCGGGTTAGCGCCTTTGCTTACTAAGGTACGTAAGGTGCTGTTACGAGGTGATGCTTTAAAGTATTGGAAATGGCCACCGTACAGCCTTAAGAGCCAACGTAGCTTATTATATAAGCATTTATATCTATCATATATTTACCTTATAATCATTCTATTCCCTATATCACTATGTCAGCTCAAAAACGCGGTCGTGAGATCAGTTCAGCCACTCGAGCAGCTATTGTCTACGCTCGATATCAGAATCGATCATCTTTACGCGTCATACAGGCTCGCATCGAAGTTTCTTTGACATCAATATCAAATATCAGCAATCATGCTTGTAAACAGACTAAAATTCATGAAACAGAGTCTTTTCGCGAGAAATGTTAGGGGCCAGCATAGAGCGAGTCATATGGGTGTAATGTAACGAGTATATAAATGCTAAGGAAGGAAAGTATCTAGAAGGGAAGAGCCGGCTATCTATATGACTCAGGAGAACATAAGCTAACCCTGAATAGGGTTGGCCTCGGAACAACCCTATAGCCTAGCGGCGAGCGGCCGGCGATAGTCATCAACATAGCCACCAACATAGCTACCAACATAGGTGCGTAGCTAGGATCGTAACAAGAAAAACGTTGCTTCTGAATCGCGTTCTGAAAGATCTTCATTGTTATTGTTAGAAGCCTGCCTAGAGCGGGTCAGATAGGGGTGTCATTTAACTAGAAGATAAATGCTAAGGAAGAAAGGTAGCTACGAGAAAGAAGCTGGCTACATATGTGTGTTCCTCAGCCGACGCTAGGCCCAATAGGGACTAGTCAAGATGACGGAGCGAGGATAGGCCTGATAAGGCTAGAAGGCTGAGCCTGGCAAGGCTAGGATCGTGACATTACCCCCCCCCTTCGACGATTCATGTCCGCATGAATGTATTTCCTGCCCGGCTCGGTTGATTGCCCAATCATGATTTCACAGGTTCAGACCTGTTAAATCGTGATTGATTGAATTGTCGATTAGCGCGATTTGTTCGGGTATCGAATATGAAAATCGTCAACGACCTTCTGAGCGTTCATAAATTCGTCGTCATCAGTGTTGTATCAATTGAGGTCATTGTCATAGTCATTTCATTTGACTCTATACTGAAGTCGTCTTCGATATCGACGAGAATTCAATATATCATCGATTTTTCACTCGTCTTCGTCGTTTATCACTATTGAATCTGAAGATTCGTTCTTTTGATCAGGTAAGAGATCGTCGACGACAGAACGAAGCAGATCAGAATGAAATACATCATGAACATGCATAGACTCTGATAATTTCAGTTTATATGAAGAGTCGATGAGATCTAGATTGATGAAAGAATCGAGCATTTTGTCATCTAGCTTCTTGAAAGATCTCGCTGTAACGATGTTTCTTTCATTCAGAAACATCTTTGATTCGATCTCATAATCAACTTCTTTTCTATGCTTATTGACTTGTTTCATCATTTGTTCTCGTGTTTTGACTAGTGACTCGCGAGCAAACTTCAGTGTTTTGTTCATGTTTTCAGATATATTCTCGACTTTAGTTGTCTGCAAGCGTTCACGAAAACTTTCATATTCGATGACATCGAGTTCAAAGCTCATTCGAGAATGAAAGTCTTTGTTTAGAAAGAAAGAGATCGAGAAGATGACTGAGAACAGAGCATTATTGTCGATGAACTCGATCATGAGTAGTAGCTTAGCTCAGTCATTCTGCATGTACGAACAGAAGAATTGAAGATATCTTTCGACATTCTGATTGACTCGTTCACTTTGATCGTCGATCTGAAAATGATAGACTGTGAAGAGTCGAAGATTAATGTCTAGTCTTTTGCAAAGCGACTTTCATAGAATGAAGGTAAATTGAGAGTCTCGATTCGAAACAATGAAATTGAGTAAATCGTGTATTCGATATATTCATTGAAGCATTAGCTCAGCTGTTTTTTCTGCTGTGATTCTCTCGTCATCAGTGAAGCAAGAAATATAATGTCGTTTCTTTGACAGTCTACATATCACTGTTAGTATGACGTTTTTGCCTTTCGAAGAAGATAAGTCGATGATGAAATTCATGACTATGTTCTTTCATCGCTGTTCAAGTATGAGTAGAGAATGTAGTAGTTCATTGAATTTATTTCGAGAAGTCTTTGATCGCTGACAAATGTAGCAGTTTCAAATATATCGATCTATTGTCTTTCGCATTGAAGATCAATAGTAGTATCTTCTTATGATCTTCATCGTTCTGAGAATTTCGAAATGATCAATAGAAGATTGATCGTGAACTTTTCGAATTAGCTTCATTTGAAGATGCTCATCGAAGAAAACTCATAGAAGATCATCTCGATATAGTATTTCGTTCTGAACTCGACAATCTCTTAATTTAGTATCTTCGTATTGAGCTTCATCTTTTAATACGACTTCACGAAGTAGAATACAATTCTCGTTGATTCTGTTAGCTTCTAGAATCAATCGATAAATTGATTCATCATTCTCTTTCTCTTCTAGATCAGCGATTTTCATTCGATTCAACGTGAGAATCGTAGTTCACTGATAGCAACATCGTTCATTCTCGAAGCTTCTAGAAACTGAATTGACTTGACGAGTCAATGCATCGACTTTGATGTTTTGTTTGTCTGAGCGATACATGATTTTGAAGTTGAAGTCAACGAGCTTTTGTACTCAGCGCATTTGACGTCTACTTAACTCTTTATCTTTCATTAATGACGTTAAAGCTTGATGATCAGTGAACATCTTGATGAGTAGCTCAGTCAATTTCAGCTCAGATCGTCAATGCTTGAAGGCACGAATGATTGCTAATAGTTTCTTGTCATAGATCTTGTAATTGCACTCAGCGAGACTCAGATTCTTACTGTAGTAGATCATTGAATGCAATGTTTCTTCATTGTCATACTGAGAAAGTATGTCATCGTTGACGTAGTTAAATGAGTCTGTTTCAAGAATAGTCTCTCTATTCTGATCAAAATGACGAAGAATAAAGACTTCAGTCATTCGTTTCTTCATATGATCAAAGATCGTTTGACAAGCTTGATCTCATTCAAATATCATCTCTTTTTGAGTTAGTTGAATCAGAGAATGAACAATCTTCGAAAAGTTCTTTATAAAACGTCGATAGAAATTGCAGAAGTCGACGAAGAACTGCATCTGAGTGAGGTTTGTAGAAGTAGATCATTCGACTACTGCTTGTACTTTTCTGAGATTCATCTTTAGTTCTTCGATGAATAGCAATAGTCTCAGAAAGAAGATCTTCTGAACATGAAACTTGCATTTGTTTATATTCATCTGAAGATCAGTCTTTCGTAGTCTATGTAGAACTAATCGTACGTGTCGCTTATGTTTCTTCAGTGTTTTGCTGTAGATGATAATGTCATCTAGATAGATCTGACAAAACTGATGAAGATAGTCAAATAACACGTCGTTTATATAGTGTTGATAGAAAGTCGAATCGTTGATTAATTCAAAAGACATCACGTAATATTTGTAGAAATCAAAAGAGATGATAAAGATAGTCAAATCTTCGCTGCTTGAATGCATACGCAGTTTGTTGAAGACGACAATGATGTTCAATTGAATCAGGTACCTGCTATCTTGAATACGAGCGAGAGTTTCGTCTATTAGCGATAAGGAATAGCGATCCCGTTTGATCAAAGCATTGAGCTTTCTGTAGTCTACACAGAAACGCAAGCTATTGTTAGGAGCCAGCATAGAGCGAGTCATATGGGTGTAATGTAACGAGTATATAAATGCTAAGGAAGGAAAGTATCTAGAAGGGAAGGGTCGGCTATCTATATGACTCAGGAGAACATAAGCTAACCCTGAATAGGGTTGGCTTCGGAACAAGTCTATGCCCTAGCGGCGAGCGATCGGCGATAGTCCTCAGGATAGCCATCAACATAGTCATCAACATAGTCACCAACATAGCTACCAACGAAGGTGCGTAGCTAGGATCGCAACAGCTATCGTCTTTCTTTTCGATGAATAGTATGAGCGAAGCGTATGAAGCTGAGCTAGAAGATATAAAGCCTTTATTCAGATGCTCGATCAGGTAATTCTTCATCTTTTGAAGCTTGTAGTCAGACATATGATAGAGACGACTTCGAGAAGATGTTCTCTCGTCGATCAACTCAATTTTATGATCGTAGAAGCGATGAGAGAATAGTTGATCAGTCATCGCTCGGTCAAACACGTCTAGATAGTCATGATATTTCGAAGAAAGCTTAGCTTTGACTTCTTTCAAGATCTCTTCGTGTGAAAGCTCTTGTAGATTTACATCTTCGAATTTATTCCTAGCTGTTTTTAGAAGTCGATCGATTTTCGTGATGATGATCGCGAAAGTAGTCACATTCGATCGTTTGGCTAGTGATCTATATGCTGCAGTCTCTATCATTGCTATGTTCATTGAATCGAAAGACGAAGCGAAGTTGACTGAATTAGATGGTTCCACGATTTTACTGAATGAAGATGACTTCTCGCTGAGTCGAATGACGACAGAAGAAATAGATCTCTTTAGTATTTGAGTAGAGATCGAACTCTTCTGTTCTATCGCGATTTTCTTGCTCGAAAGAACAGTCGAATGAGCTTTGATAGAATCTTTGATATGAGCTTCGAAACTAGAAAATTGAAGACGATCATCTCTCATATCAATAGTCATCTCGATCTTGTTCATTCATGTTTTTTCGAGAATCATCTGATGTTGATCTAATCGAGTGATCAGCATAGAGACGAAACGTTTCATATGATCTTGAACAGTTAGATTCGAATAAATCGCATGAGTAATGAGCTTTTTTGCATAATGATCATCGAATCCCCTTATTGATTTGAGCTTGATTAAAGATAAAGGTTCGATTTGCAAATGATCACAAACATTCTGCGCGATTAATTCATCAATGAACGAATAGTCAGCTGCTTCAGTGTCAATCAATGACTTTAATGAGTAACTAATTTCATTGCTAGATAGTACACATTCAGTAGTCAAAGATTTCGAAGCAAAGAGATCATTTGAGCTGCTCGTTGTTGAAGAAATTAACACATCTTTCATCGCGTCTTTGATGAAAGTCACTAGTTTTTTGTCTCATTCTTCGATTTCTATGTAAATAATTTCTTCTCTTCTTTCGACATGACGATCTCATTGAGACGAGAAGTGAATGCACAAGATGTCAAAGTACTAGTCTTCAGATGAGAGCAGTTCTTTGAAAGATGATTCGATACTTTACAGTTGAAGCAGATGATTGACATTCTTGATCATTCAGATTCGAGAGTGGAAAAAGTAGCGAGTCGAACATAGCTAATAGTCGAAGTTGAAGCTGATGTTGATGAAGAAACAAAACGTTTTTTCGAAGCTGCTATCGATTTGACTGTTCATTGCTCGTCACGTAGCTGATAATTGACTTGTTGTTTGTTATTCACATCTTGAAGAAAGATCTTGAGCTTATCAAGCAAGCTAAACTCTATGAAACAAACTGACAACGCGTTCTGAAGACAATTGTTGATTTTATTCTGAATGTTGTTCATCAGAGTGACATCGTCGTAGTTCAGAAAGCTGAATATTCTAGTGAATTCTGAATAGAAAGAGCTGAAGAGCTTGTTGAGCTGCTTCAGAGCGACGTATTCGCGACGACACTTTCGAATCAGG